>Ga0213862_10000220_pt1 | contig 24345 bp, 17 predicted proteins | sample PICome_7_FD_160092 | JGI IMG/M metagenome (GOLD analysis project Ga0213862, IMG submission 160092) | Coastal seawater microbial communities near Pivers Island, North Carolina, United States - PICO266 | ecosystem: Environmental > Aquatic > Marine > Coastal | place: USA: North Carolina... | reverse complement strand
AAGCTCCAAATTCAGAATCTGATGAGCCAACTGAAGATGTGAAGGCTGATCAAATTGAGGAAACTCCTGCTGTTGAGGAAACTCCTGCTGTTGAGGAAACTCCTGCTGTTGAGGAAACTCCTGCTGAATCTGAGGATTCAAATCCTTCTTAGATAATCCCAAAGTTTTGTCAATATCTACTGTTCCTATTGAATCTAAAAAAAAGATCTCTAGTGTTGCATTTCATACACTTGGTTGTAAACTAAACTTCTCAGAATCTTCATATATTTCAAAATCTCTTGAAGAGAATGATTTTAAAATTGTAGAATTTAATGAGTATGCAGATGCATATGTAATTAATACATGTTCGGTAACTGAAAATGCAGATAATAAGTTTAGATATTTTGTAAAACAAGCTCTAAAAATAAACCCTGAAGCTTTTATTGCTGCAATCGGTTGTTATGCTCAACTTAAACCTAAAGAATTATTATCTGTTGATGGTGTTGATTTAGTTTTAGGAGCTGCAGATAAATTTAATCTTCTAGATTGTTTAAAAAATATTGATCATTCAAAAAAAAATCATTCGTGTAATATTAATGAGGTAAATTTTTTCAAGGAAAGCTATTCTCTAAATCATCGAACAAGAGCATTCCTTAAAGTACAGGATGGTTGTGATTATAAATGTAGTTTTTGTACTATTCCTTTAGCTAGAGGTAAATCAAGAAGCAACACCATATCTAATGTTATAGATAATGTTAAAAAAATTGCCTCTCAAAACATAAAAGAAATTGTATTAACAGGAATAAATCTTGGAGATTTTGGTAAAACAAGTAATAAAGCTAATAATTCTAATTTCTTGAATCTTATTAAAGAATTAGACCTATTAGACCTTGATTTGAGATTTAGAATATCTTCAATTGAACCAAATTTATTAAGCGATGAGATAATAGAATTTGTTAGTACCAGTAAAAAGTTTGTTCATCATTTTCATATTCCATTACAAAGCGGAAGTGATACTATATTAAAGTTAATGAGAAGAAGATATGATGCTAATCTTTATAAAACTAGAATCAATAAGATTAATGAATTAATGCCTCATGCGTGTATTGGTGTTGATGTAATTGTTGGGTTTCCAGGTGAAGATGATGATAAATTTTTAGAAAGTATGAGTTTTTTAGAAACTTTAGATATCTCTTACTTACATGTTTTTACATACTCAGAAAGGGATAATACTCATGCTATAACTTTACCAAATATTGTTAAATCAAATATTAGATCCAAAAGAAGTAAGCTATTGCGAATTCTCTCAAGTAGAAAAAAAGTAAACTTTTATAAAAAACATCTTGGTAGCATACATAATGTTTTATTTGAATCTGAAAATAAAAATGGATTTATTGAAGGATTTTCATCAAACTATCTTCGATTTAGAAGAAAATGGGATTCAAATCTAGTGGGGTCTGTTGTTAAATCAAAATTTACAGAAATTGATTCTGAAGGTTTTGCTGTATAATAACCAACTATAATTTGATTCCTACTGGAAGTAAATGTTTAAATGCTTTGTTTTTTCTAACAAAACCAGCAATTCTTGGAGAAGTAGGAACAACTCTTAGGTTTTTACTTTCAATAAATTCAAGAACTTTAACTATGAAATCTTCCTCAAAAGATTTATCACTAACAGTTTCAGGAATATGAATTTTAGTTAAGAATATTTTTCTCTCCTGTTCAGCGTATTCTATTCTAGCTAATGAGTCTGAAATTTTGACTTCAAATTGTCTTAAAAACTCATTATTTTCTATTACTATCTGATTCATAAATAAAAAAGCTGAATTGCAAAGATAAAAAAAAATCTATTGAGGATAAAAAAACTTGATATTAAATTCTTTTCATCTGCTCCTGCATCAATTTAATTTGAGCAGTTAACATATTATGAGTGTCATGATTTTTTGCTTCAGTAAGCAGCCCTTGTGCCTCTCTCTTTCTCCTTTTTTGCATCATAATCCCTGCAAGACTTAGTTTAGCCATAGCTATATCATGCTTCATGCTAAGTCCAAGTTTCAGAGATTCACGGAAATGTTTCTCTGCAATTGATAAATTTTTCTGAGACTGAATTAATCCATGCAAATAATAGTAAAAGCCCTGTTGTTTTTGAACTAATGCTGATTTTGGATTCTTTATTAATTTGAGAATTTTCTCAGTTCTATCAAAATTCTGCTTTCTTAAACTTAGAAATGCAAAAATTAAAACTTCATTTTTAAAATATAGTACTATTAATAGTATAGATAGAATAATTAAAAATATTCCATTACCTATAAAAGTTTCTGTAATTTGATAAACTCCATATCCTAGAAGTAATATCGAAGCTATTAGCTTAATTATTTTTGGTATCATATATGTTGCAAATTTACAATTTAAAAATATTTATATGAAGTTGATTAAAAAGATATTATATTTGCCACCGAATAAATAGACAATCGTGAAAAGGACGTATCAACCATCTAAGAGAAAAAGAAGAAATAAGCACGGATTTATGGACAGAATGTCATCCGCTAATGGACGAAGAGTGCTTGCGGGAAGAAGAGCAAAAGGAAGAAAAAAATTATCAGTTTCTGACGAATCACGTCATAAGAAATAATTTTTAATAACTTTTTAAAGATGGTGCTTTTACAGCACCTTTTTTTTTATATTTTAGTGTGATTTTATGCCAAAGGATAAAAATATTAAATCAATTCTAATAATTGGTTCAGGACCTATAATAATTGGCCAAGCCTGTGAATTTGATTATTCTGGATCTCAAGCTTTAAGATCCCTTCGTGAGGATGGTATCAAGACCATTCTAATAAATTCAAATCCTGCCACCATTATGACTGATCCGTCTATGGCAGATCATATATATCTTAAACCACTGACAACTAAATCAATCTCTGAAATTCTTGAAATTCATGACGATATTGATGCTGTTTTACCAACTATGGGAGGTCAAACTGCATTAAATCTATGTATAGAAGCTCAAGAAAAGGAAATTTGGTCTAAGCATTCTGTTGAGATTATAGGTGTTGATATTGATGCAATAGAAATAACTGAAGATCGAGAAAAATTTAGAACATTATTAAATAAAATTGATATTCCTGTTGCTCCTGCTGAAAGCGCTTCTTCATTCTTAAAAGGTAAAGAAATAGCACAGAGGTTTGGTTTTCCATTAGTAATTAGACCATCCTTCACTTTGGGTGGTACTGGTGCTTCAATAGTTTTTGAAGAAGAAAAGTTTAATGATCTTTTAACTAGAGGCCTAGAATCTTCTCCTATTCATGAAGTGCTTATAGATAAAGCTTTAATGGGATGGAAGGAATATGAACTAGAATTGCTTCGGGATAAGAATGATAATATTGTCATTATTTGTACCATAGAAAATATGGATCCAATGGGAATTCATACTGGAGACTCTATAACTGTTGCTCCTGCTATGACTTTATCTGACACTACTTATCAGAAAATGAGAGACATGGCTATTAAGATGATGAAAAGTATTGGAGACTTTGCAGGAGGATGTAATGTTCAATTTGCTGTAAGTCCTGATGAAAATGAAGATATAATAGCAATTGAAATTAATCCAAGAGTTTCTAGATCTTCTGCATTAGCATCTAAGGCTTCAGGATATCCTATTGCAAAAATTGCTGCAAAACTTGCTCTTGGTTACACATTAGATGAATTAAGTAATCAAATTACAAAATCTACTTCTGCTTTATTTGAACCTACACTGGACTATGTTATCGTTAAAATTCCAAGATGGAACTTTGATAAGTTTGAGGGATCTGACAGAACCCTTGGTTTGCAGATGAAATCTGTAGGAGAAGTTATGGGAATTGGTAGGTCATTCCAAGAAGCTCTTCATAAAGCAACTCAGTCATTGGAAATTAAAAGGAATGGACTCGGTGCAGATGGAAAAGGTTACAAAGATTACGATATAATCATAAGTAAGCTTAAAAATGCAAGCTGGGACAGAGTTTTTGTGATTTATGATGCTATTCAAACTGGAATTTCATTAGAAAAAATTCATGAAATAACAAAAATTGATATGTGGTTCTTAAAACAATATGAAGAGCTATATCAATTAGAAAAAGAAATTTCTAAACTTAAAATTGATAATATAGAATATGACATTCTTCTAGAAGCAAAGCAAAAAGGATTTGCTGATAGACAAATAGCCTTTATGTTAAACTGTTTAGAGAGTCAAGTTTATAAAAAAAGAGATGAATTAGGAATTAAAAGAATTTATAAACTGGTCGATACATGTTCTGCTGAATTTCCAGCTCAAACACCTTACTATTATTCAACTTTTGAAGAAAAAATTAAAACAATAAATAACCATGAGTTCTCTGAAAATGAGAGTATAGTATCAGATAAGAAAAAAATTATTGTATTGGGTTCAGGTCCTAACAGAATTGGACAAGGTATTGAGTTTGATTATTGTTGTGTTCATGGTGTATTGGCAGCAAGCGAGTGTGGCTATGAAACTGTGATGATTAACTGTAACCCTGAAACTGTTTCTACTGATTTTGATATATCTGATAAGCTTTACTTTGAACCTGTTTTTTGGGAACATATTTATGATATAATAAGGCATGAAAATCCAGTTGGAGTTATTGTTCAATTAGGTGGGCAGACAGCTTTGAAACTTGCAGAAAAATTAGATAGATATAAAATTAAAATTATTGGTACCGAGTATAATTCACTTGACTTGGCTGAGGATCGTGGTAGTTTTTCAAATTTATTAAAGAAAAATGATATTCCTTACCCTGATTTTGGTGTTGCTACAAATTCAAATGAAGCAATAGAATTATCATCAAAATTAAATTTCCCTATTCTGATCAGACCTTCATATGTTCTAGGTGGTCAAGGAATGAAAATTGTTATCAATAAAGAAGAGTTAGTAGAGCATGTAGAAGATCTGTTATCTAAAATTCCTAATAATAAACTTTTACTTGATAATTATCTTGACGGAGCTATTGAGGCTGAGGCTGATGCAATATGTGATGGTGAAGATGTTTATATAATTGGAATAATGGAGCATATTGAGCCATGTGGTATTCATTCTGGTGATTCAAATGCAACACTTCCTGTTTTTAATTTGGGAGAATTAATTGTTCAGCAAATAAAAGATCATACTAAAAAAATTGCATTAGCTCTTAATACTATTGGTTTAATTAATATACAATTTGCTATTAAAGATGATAAGGTATTTATAATTGAAGCTAATCCAAGAGCCTCCAGAACTGTTCCTTTTATATCAAAAGCATATGGGGAACCATATGTTAACTATGCTACTAAAGTTATGCTAGGAGAAAAGATGTTAAAAGATTTTGACTTTAATCCAAAACTAGAAGGATATGCAATTAAGCAACCTGTATTTTCTTTTAATAAGTTTCCTGATGTAAATAAACAACTTGGACCTGAAATGAAAAGTACTGGAGAAAGTATTCTCTTTATAGATGATTTAAATGATGAATCTTTCTTCGAACTTTATTCAAGAAGAAAGATGTACTTAACAAAATAAATTTACTCTATTGGAAAATCATCCAATATAAGTATCTGTTTTTTCTTATCTTTTTCTGTTTTAATCTCCCTTTTTATCTTACTTAATTTTTCTTGATAGATTATACTTGAAAATGTTTCACCAGAAATATGATCTAAAGCTCTTTTAAAAAGTTTCTCATTGGTGTCTCCGAGAATGCCCAAATTAGATAGACTCTCCAACAAGTATATATCAGGGACTAATCCATCATCAAAATCTGCAAATCCAACAGAATTAGCAGCTTTTGTAACAATTGGCTGCATTGCATACTTATGGTTTGTATTCAAATCCCCATCATCATTTATGTAATCTTTAATGGTAATTGAACCCGAATTTTTTCCAACCGTATAATCTCCTATATGAATTACATCTATATATGGATCTAGATTATTTATAATCCCTTCACTTGAGGAGGCACTTGATGATGTTGTTAATACATATACTCTTGTTAAATTTAGAGAATTCAATGTTGAACCTGACTCTAATTTAGATTGGAATCTTGTAATAAAAGCTTCCTGATTATCTTTATATGCTTCTGTTACTTTTGAGTTAAATACCCTTTGAGAATATATAGCATCTGTAAACTGACCAGTTATTAAAGAAGCTAATATATTTTGTGTATATGAGCTACCGCCAGGATTATATCTAAGATCTAATACTAGTTCATCAATATTATTACTCTTAAAATTTAAGAATACCTCATTAAGATCTTGGTTATAGTCTTTATTTTCTGATTCTACAAAACCAACAAATTGATTGTACATTAAATATCCAATTTTTTTATTATCCAATTCAACTATTTTTTCAATGTATATTGGACTTTGAACCAAAACTGATTTAATTAGATTAAAAGTGATTTCATTGGAATATAATCTTGAACAGTTATCAGTATTATCATAATCAAGGGTTGCTGTTCCTATAGAATAAGAATTAGCATCACTATATAAAAGATCTCGATAGTTATCTCTATTAAGTCTGGTGTTATCAATAGTATTAAAAAACATTCCTCGGGTAACACCCTTAGCCTCGGCATCAGAATTTTTTTGAACATATCTTACATATCCAAAAACATCAGTGTTATTACATTCAACAAATAAGCCAAATTCCATACCATTAGATAATTCAACGCCTTGAAGAAGATTTTCTAACTCTTCATAATCGTCTTGAATCCAACTAAATCTGTCATCAGGATGTTTTAAAGAATTAAAAAAATCAGTTGGTTCATCTTTATCAAGAAATGCTTCATAAGAGGTTGCATTATTTACTTTGGTATCTGATAAGTCTGGAACAGTCTCTTGCCAATAGTACCAGTAGTTTAGACCTTCCCAAATAAAATCATTTATTTCAATTTTCAATTCTCTTTCTTGATCTACAATGTCTATAGTGTCTTCTAGTTTATCTGAAGCATCTTTACTACAGCCTATTATTAGAGTCGATATAGTTATAAGATAAATTTGTATGTATTTCATTTTAAATTCCTGTATAGTTATGTGGAGTAATTTGTTTTAAATCAACTTTTACTTTATCATCAATATTTAAGGTATCAATAAACTTGTGTAAAGTTAATTTATTAATCTTATTATTATCTCGGGTTAGTTCTTTTAATATTTCATATGGATTGCTGAAACCTTCTCTTCTTAAAATTGTCTGTATCGCTTCAGAAACAACAATCCAGTTATCTTCAATATCATTATTAATCGCTACTTCATTAACATAAATTTTTTTTAATCCTTTTAATATAGATTCAAAAGAAATTAAAGTATGACCAAATGGAACCCCGATGTTTCTTAATACAGTGCTATCAGTTAAATCTCTTTGTAGTCTTGATTTAGTTAATTTATTTGAAAAAAAATCAAATGTTGAATTAGCTAAGCCTAAATTTCCCTCGGAATTTTCAAAATCTATAGGATTAACCTTGTGAGGCATTGCAGATGAGCCTACTTCGTCTTTTATAATTTTTTGTTTAAAGTAATCATGAGATATGTATAACCATATATCAACACACATATCTAAAAGAATATTATTGATTCTTCTACAATTATCACATAGAGCCGCAAAAGAGTCATAATGTTCAATTTGAGTAGTGGGAAACGAATAATTTAATCCTAATTCATTTTCTATAAAGTTTTTACCAAATTTTTTCCAATCAATTTCGGGATAAGCAACCTTGTGAGCATTAAAATTTCCAACTGCACCAGAAAATTTTGCAGAATTGGGAATATTTTTTAAAGATTTAATTTGTTCATTTATTCTAGTCCAAAACACTTTAAATTCTTTTCCTAGTTTAGTTGGTGAAGCAGCTTGACCATGAGTTCTTGCAATTATAGTAACATCCTTAAGCTCCTCACATTTATTATCAATAGCACTTACTACTTCTTGAATTTTGGGCATATACACATTATCAATAAAATCTTTAATAGATAGAGGAATAGCTGAATTATTTATATCCTGAGATGTAAGACCAAAATGAATAAATTCTTTAAATTCTCCGATATTTAAAGTTTCAAATTTATCTTTAATAAAATATTCAACTGCTTTCACATCGTGATTAGTAATTTTTTCTATTCTTTTAACTTCAATTGCATCTTCATTAGAAAAATTAACATAAATCTTTCTTAATTCATCAAATTTCGTTTGATCAAAGTTTTTTAGTTGAGGAATTCCTAAATTACATAAAGATATAAAGTATTCAATCTCAACTTTTAATCTATAAAATATTAATGCTTTTTCACTAAAATAATCACTTAAAACTTCAGTTTTATTATAATATCTTCCATCAATTGGGGATATTGAATTTAAATTGAATTCGTTCATTTTGTAAAGATAAGCTAACTAGATAGTATATTAAAATTCAAGCAACTTGTATTCATCATAACATTCACTAATTGCTTCTAAAATCTGAAGATCATTTGCTTGTTGAATAAAAGTGTCAGAAAAGTTACAATTTCTAAGAATTTCATCAATATCAGCTCGATCAACTCCTAGAAGTTGAACTAAAACTTCTCGATCAAATTTTATAGATAGTAAATTTTTTATCTCTTCATCTTCTCTCATTAATCTTAATTTATCCATCTTTCTTGATCTTTTCTTAAAAAGATTATTAAGAAAATCTGCTGGATTAAAAATTGCTCCAATTACTTTTGAAATACCAGATCTTGACCTTCTTCCAGCTTCATATCCAAGATTAGGTAACCCAATAATTTTATATCTAGTAGAAGTATTTACAGGTGCATTCCTAACATCAATCTCTAAATATCCTGTTAGTTGATATGGTTTAATAATAATTTCTTCTAGGGCAAAAGCAAGCTCAGTAAGTTCAATTGTATTATCATCAAACTTAATTAAGTCATTAGTTACAACAATTTTTAATGACTTGTAACCTATATATGAGAAATATAGTGTGTCATTCAATTTAGCCTGAATTTCAAATTCACCATTATTATTAGTAATTGTTCCTTTAACTTTAGTAAGATTTAGGACATGAACATTCTGAAGAATAGATTTGCTAGTCTCGCTTTGAACATTTCCTTTAACAGTTTCAGTCTGTTCCTGAGAGAAAGTTAAAGAAGAAATGGTTAGTGTGATAAATATTATTATCTTTTTCATCGGGCTAATTGCTAAATTAGAAAGAATATATTATAATTAACCATGAATTACTATGCAGATGTAATACTTCCTCTTCCTCTTCATGGAACATTTACATATGAATTGACTAAAAAAGAATATGATTTATTAGGAACTGGTTATAGAGTAGCCGTTAGTTTTGGTAAAAGGAAAGTTTATACTGGAGTAATTAAAAACATTCATAATGATAAACCAAAATTATACGAAACAAAGCCAATAGAATTTATATATGATAAAGATGAATTTGTTTCAGGATTACAACTTGATTTTTGGAGTTGGATGTCTAAGTACTATTTCACTCCTATTGGTGATGTTCTAAAGGCTGCTGTACCATCTACATTTCTTTTAGAAAGTGACACAGTATTAATTAAAAAAGAAATTAATAAAAGTGATATTGATGGTATGTCAGATGATGAATACTTAATATATGAAGCATTGAATTTTCAGAATTTAAAAATAAATGAAGTTTCAGATATTCTAGAAAAGAAAAACACATATTCAGTTATTCAGAAAATGATTTTAAAAGGTTTTGTAGAATTAAATTTTGAAATAAATGAAAAGTACAAACCTAAACTCTTAAGTGTTTTATTTATAAATGCAGATTTATTGGATGGTAATAAAATAAAAAAATCTTTTGATATTTTAAATAAGTCGCCAAAGCAGAAAGAGTTAATGCTTCATATTATTAGTAGTATTAAATCTCAAGAATATTTAATTCTTAAAGATTTAAAAAACTCTATTAAGTTTTCAGATAGTACTTTAAAAAGTTTAGAACAAAAAGGATTTATTATCAGAAAGAAAATTAAAATTGATAGAGATGACAGAAAAGAAGAAAATTATATAAAAACAAATGATTTATCAGAACCTCAAATAGATGCATTAAATAAACTTAAAAATCAACTAAATAACAAAGATGTTATTTTGCTTGAAGGTGTTACATCATCAGGTAAAACAGAAATATATATTAAAATTATTGAAGATTACCTTGAAAAAGAAATGCAGGTTCTCTATCTACTGCCTGAAATTTCATTGACTACTCAAATTATACAAAAACTAAAAATACATTTTGGAAATAAAATATCTGTTTTTCATTCTAGATATTCATTAAATGAAAGGACAGAAGTTTGGGAGAACATTAAAAATAAAAAAGATAAATCAAGACTTGTGGTAGGTGCAAGATCCTCTGTTTTTTTGCCTTTTAAAAACCTTGGATTAATAATTGTAGATGAAGAACATGAAATCTCTTATAAGCAACAAGAACCATCTCCAAGATATAACGCAAGGGATTCTGCAATATATCTTTCTAAAATTAATAATTCTAAGGTTATTTTAGGATCAGCAACACCATCAATTGAGTCCTCTTTTAATGCAAATAAGTATAAATATGGTTATGTAAAATTAAATGAAAGATTTGGCAATATAGAAATGCCAAATATTTTTACAATTGACATGAAAAATGAGCTAAAGCATGAGTATAGTTCAATCTTTTCTGTAAAATTAGTTGAAGAAATAGACAAAACAATTAAAGATGGTAAGCAGGTAATTTTATTTAGAAATAGAAGGGGTTATTCGCCTCAGTGGTTATGTGATTCATGTGGTAATAACATAATGTGTGATAATTGTGATGTTAGTTTAACATATCATTTATCCGCAAATATATTAAAATGTCATTATTGTGGATTTTCTTCAAAAGCAGAAAAAAAATGTTCAACATGTGGATCTGAAACAATGATATATAAAGGGGATGGTACTCAACAAATTGAGGAAATAATTAAAGAAATATTTCCTACTGTAAGAAGTAAGAGAATGGATTGGGATTCTACTAGAGGTAAATGGTCATTTGATAATATAATTAATTCTTTTGCTAATAATGAAATAGATATTCTAATTGGAACTCAGATGATAACTAAGGGACTTGATTTTAAAAATGTAAACCTTGTTGGGGTTCTAAATGCAGATCACTTTCTAAATTTTCCAGATTTTAGAGCTCATGAAAAAGCTTTTCAAGTTTTAACTCAGGTAGCGGGTAGATCCGGTAGATCAGGTGATAGGGGTAAAGTATTTCTTCAAACATACCAACCTGAGCATCCTATTATTAAAAACGTAATTAATAATGATTACAACAAGATGTATACTAATCAACTTATTGAGAGAAAAGATTATAATTATCCTCCTTTTGTTAGATTAATTAGGATTACTCTAAAAGATAAGAGTTATGAAAAACTAAATAGTTCATCAGATTGGATTAATAAAGTACTAAGAGATAATTTTACCGGAATAGTACTTGGTCCTGTATATCCAGAAATATCAAGAATTAAGAATAAATATCATAAAGAATTTCTTATAAAATTAAGAGATCTTAATGAGATTAATAACTTTAGAAGTATTTTACAATCAATAATAAAAAGCTTTGATTCAATATCTAAATATAGGAGTGTTAGGATTACTATAGATGTTGACCCTATATAGCTTTTACTTTACTTTAAATAAATTTGGCAGATTATATTTATTAACCTAATTTTGCGGCCTAAGATTTTAAGATGAAAAATTACGAAACTGTATTTATTTTAAACCCTGCACTTTCAGAAGAGCAAGTTCAAAACTCTGTTGACAAATATGAAAAGTATTTAAAGTCTAATGGTGCTAAAATTATTAATAAAGAAATATGGGGTTTAAAAAAATTAGCCTACACTATTGAAAATAAAAATAGTGGGTTTTATAATCTTATAGAATATACTGCACCAGCTGATCTTGTTTCATCTATAGAGCTTGACTTTACTAGAGACGAAACTGTTATGAGATACTTAACTGTAACTCTTGACAAACACGCTGTGGCTTGGGCAGAGAAAAGAAGAAATAGAAGTACAAAAAAAGTAAGTACAAAAAAAGCTAGTTAATTATGGCAGGTATTGAAGAACAATCAAAAATCAAAAACGAAGGTGAGATTAGATATCTATCACCTTTAGACATAAATACTACAAAGGCAAAGAAGTATTGTATGTTTAGAAGGTCAGGTATCAAATATGTTGATTATAAAGATGCAGATTTCTTAGGAAGGTTTATTAATGAACAAGGTAAAATTTTACCAAGAAGATTAACAGGTACTTCATTAAAGTATCAAAGAAAGGTAGCAGTAGCTGTAAAAAGAGCTAGGCATCTAGGATTACTTCCATACGTTGGAGACTTATTAAAATAATTATGGATATTATACTAAAAGAAAATGTTGCTAATGTTGGCTTCAAAGATGAATTAGTTTCAGTTAAAGCTGGATATGGTAGAAACTTTTTAATTCCTACTGGAAAGGCTGTTCTTGCTACTGAATCTGCAAAAAAAGTTTTAGCTGAAAATCTTAAGCAAAAAGCTTTTAAAGAAAAATCAGTTATTGACGAAGCTGAAAAATTATCTACAAAAATATCTAAACTAGAACTTCAAATACTTGTTAAAGTTGGTCCTGATGGTAAATTGTTTGGTTCAATCTCCAACACAGATGTAGCTAAAGCCCTTCTGGCTAAGAAAATTGAAGTTGAAAAGGAAAATATTTCAATACCTGGTAAATCAATTAAAAGGATAGGTAAATACCAAGCTAGTATCAGACTTCACAGAGAAGTTTCTACTCAGTTAAATTTTGAGCTTCAGGCTGAAAAGAAATAATTTCATAACTTTATTGTTCACTCTGATTATCAAATAAACTTTTGATGTCTCAAAAACTTAACACACCTAAGGGTACCAGAGATTTTTCCTCTTTTGAGTTAAAAAAAAGAGATTACTTATTAAATATTTTAAAAGATTGTTTTAAAGCATTTAATTTTCAAGAGATACAAACACCTTCTTTTGAAAATTTAACAACCCTAACTGGAAAGTATGGTGATGAAGAAGATAACTTAATGTTTAAAATTCTTTCTTCAGGAGATAAAATTAAAAAAGCTGATACTGAAGCATTAAAAAATGATAAACTTACCAAGTTTTCAAACTCACTTTCTGATAAGGCTTTAAGATATGATTTAACTGTTCCTTTATCAAGGTTTGTTTCTCAAAATTTAAATAATTTATCATTTCCTTTTAAGAGATTTCAAACACAATTAGTATGGAGAGCTGAGAGACCTCAAAGAGGTCGATATAGAGAGTTTCTTCAATGTGATGTTGATATTGTAGGTGAATCTAATTTTTTAAATGAAGTAGAGTGTATTAAAATTTATGATAGTGTTTTTAAAAGATTATCTATGCCAAAAGTTAATCTTAGGATCAATAATAGACAAATTCTAGATGGAATATCTCAGTTAATGAATTTAGAAAGTGTAAATGAAATTGCACCTGTTCTAGATAAGTCTGATAAAATTGGATACGAAGGTGTAATCAAGAAGCTTACAGAAAAGAATATTTCTGATTCATCAATTAATCAATTGAAATTTTTCCTTGAATTAAATGGTTCAAATCAGGATAAAATCAATAGTATTAAAACTAAGTTTATCTCAAATAATATTTCTATTGATGGGGTAGATCTTCTAGAGAAAATAATTAATACTTCTCAAAAATTTAATCTAAATAATGTTAATCTAATTTTTGATTTATCACTTGCAAGAGGTCTCAGTTATTATACAGGAACAATCATTGAAGTTTCATCTCCTGATGAATTTAATATTGGTTCAATTGGTGGTGGAGGTAGATATGATAATTTAGTTCAAGAAAATAACCCTCGTCTAAGTGGATTTGGTATATCTTTTGGATTCGATAGAATCTGTTTAATACTAGATGAATTAAACTTATTCCCTAACGAATTGGATTCCTCAAAATCTTTTTTATTCTTAAACTTTGGTCTAGATAAAATAGATAAACTCCTAATTTTCATAGATAAAATAAGACAAAAAAATATTGCATGCGAAATATATCCTTATGATAACAAAATCAAGAAACAGATGGATTATGCTAATCAAAAGGGAATTAACTATGTCGTTATAATTGGTGAAGATGAATTGAAAAATAGCATTTTCAAAATTAAAGATATGTCAAATGGTGTTGAGTCTAAATTTAATCTAAACAATATTGTCTCAGAGATTGAGAAACTTAGTTAAAATATTCTGACCATTTCTTAAAAGGTCTTTCAATTAAACTTATAAATTTAGAATTCTGAATTTCATCTAAATCAGTATCAACTCCATAAATAATTTGATTTTTATTTAACTCCATATAAGTGCCGAATAATCTATCCCACAAAGAAAAAATATTACCATAATTAGAATCAGTGTATGGCAATTTAAAGTGATGGTGAACTTTATGCATATTAGGTGATACTATTATATAACTTAATACTTTATCAACTTTATCTGAAATTTGAATATTAGCATGATTAAATTGCGAAAATATAACAGATAATGATTGGTACATTAAAACTAATCCGATAGGTGCACCTGAAATAATTATACCTGTAAGTGTAAATATAAATCTAACTATACTTTCAAAAGGATGATGTCTATTCGCAGTAGTTGTATCTACATTTTGATCTGTATGATGAACAATATGTATGTACCATAATAGTTTAACTTTATGTTGAACTAAATGAGGGAGGTAGGCTCCAACTAGATCAAGTAATAAAACTCCAATAATTATACTCAGCAGAGTAGAGGAATTTAAAAAATGTAATAAACCAAAATTATTTTCATTTGTCCAGTCTGAAGCATAGACCAGCATAAAGGCTAAAAAAAAGTTTACAACAATAGTAGTTATAGTTAAAAGGAAATTTGGAATAGAATGCCTCCATTTTTTATAATCAAGAAGTTTAAAAGGAACAATACCTTCTATAATCCAGAAAAAAGTAATACCAGTAACCATTATTAGAGCTCTGTTAACTGAAGAAATATTCTCAAACAGTAATAATAGGTTTTCCATATTAGTTATCCTCTGATCCGTCTCTATTAGGAACTCTTAAACTTGGCCATTCACCTCTTTTCCCAGTTAAAGGATTAATAGGAAGAACTCTTCTATCTCTTGGCATTAATTCATCTTCTTCGCTAGCTAAATATGTTAGAATTGCAACAAGAATAGCATTATCCCTTACATCATCAAAAATTATTTTATCATAAGTGTCTCTATTTGTATGCCATGTGTAAAAGTATTTACTCTTACCGCCATATGAAAAGTCAAGAGATGTTAAGTTGAAGCCTGGAACACCTGAAGATACAAAGTTTCTCCAATCTGAAGAACCTCCTGCTCTTACCATTACTCCATTAGATTCTTTTTTAAATAAAGGTATTGGGACACCAGGAAAATCAGTTTCAATTTCTTGACTTATTTCAGATGGAACATATTTTAACCAATCTCCGATAAATCTGTAAGCTTCAGTAAATCCATGACCGCTTATTTGAACTGTTCTTCCTGTTCCATTATCTTGATTGAAAAGAGCTTGAAGATTTTTAACTATTTCAGGATTATCCTCTACAAATGCACTTGATCCATTCAAGCCCTGTTCTTCAGCTCCCCAGTGACCAGCGATTATTGTTCTTTTAGGATTAGGGTAAAGCTTTTTCAAAATCCTCATAGCTTCCATCATAACAATAGTACCAGTCCCATTATCAGTGGCACCTGTACCTCCTCCAGTTGTATCAAGATGGGCTGAAAGAATAATATATTCATTAGGTTTTTCAACACCTTCAATTCTACCAATTGAGTTGTATGTCGGAACTTTTCCGAGTTCTTTTGACTGTATATTTATATTAACAGTAGGCTTTTGACCACTTTCAGTAAGTCTGTACAGTAATCCAAAGTCTTCCATGCTAATATCAACTGTTGGAGTTTTTGAGCTTATACCAAAATAACCTGGACTGAAAATTGTATTTGTTCCAAATCCACCTCTCCAATTGCTAGTTATTATTGTTGCAGGTTTTGCATCTTCAATAGCTTTAATCATGTCACCATAAGCATAACCAGTTTTTCTAATATTTCTTGCTTCTCTATTTCTTTTTGTAATTCTAAATTTTCTTATTTCTTCCAATGTTTTCTCTTTGGCCCATCTTTCAATATCATAATCAGGTCTTCCAGAGATATCTGGCTCTCCAAGAAGAACATGTTTCCCTTTAATAGTTTTCAACCATGATTCAAACTTTTCTTTAGATTCAAATGGGATCTTAACGACTTCACCTAATTCACCATTTTTCTTTGTGCTTGCACTCCATGACAATTGTTGACCCTCAAGGGACTTTACCCAAGGAGACATCATATCAATGTGACTAATTCCTCTTTCCCAAGCTCTCCATTGACCAAATTTCTCATTTTTAGAATCTATCCCCCAACTGGAATATTTGTCAATTACCCAATCATGAGCTTGTAACATTTGACTAGTTCCAGTAAGTCTAGGACCTATTTGATCCATTAATTCATGTGCCAAACTTTCAAGTTGAGAATTATTATTAGCTTCATTAACTATTTTATTTATAGTTTGAAGTTTATTTTGTGAAAAAGAAAAACTTATAAATATTATAGAAATTATTAAGGAAAAAATTTGTTTCATTTTTTTTTGATTTTATTCTTCCAAATATAACTAAATACTTAAATTTCAAGTGTTAAAAGAAATTTAAAAATCTTTGTTATGAAAAAAATCATTTATTTATTTTTAATTATAATGTTTTCTTTTTCGACTTTGTTTGCTCAAGACAAAATTGAAGAAAAAGAAAAGAAAGAAAAATCTAATAAAAATTTACCTATCAAACCAGGAAGATTTTATAATTTGAATACAGATACTGGTTCATGGATGTCTTTGGATGTCAGTCCAGATGGACAAAAAATAGTTTTTGATCTTCTTGGTGATATTTACTCAATTCCAATAACTGGAGGTAAAGCTGAACGAATTACTAAGGGTATGGCTTTTGATTCTCATCCAAAGTATTCTCCTGATGGTGAGTCAATAGTTTATGTAAGTGATAAGAGTGGAGGAAATAATGTCTGGATTAGAGATTTAAATTCAAATGATTCAATTCAAATTACAAAGGAAAAAGATAATCAGACTGCTTTTGCAGATTGGTCTAAAGATGGAGATTATTTAATAGTTTCTAAAGGAAGAAGAAACCTTAAGTTACATATGTACCATAAGGATGGTGGAAGTGGAGTTAAGTTAATTGATAAACCATCATCTTTAAAAATAGTTCAACCTGAAGTAGGAGTTAATGACAGATATATATGGTATGCAAATAGAACTAATTCATGGCAGTACAATGCAGGTCTTCCTCAATATCAAATTTCAAAATATGATCGAGAAACAGGAGAAATAATAAGAGAAACATCAAGATTTGGTTCAGCTTTTACACCAACCCTTTCACCTGACGGAAAGAGTCTAGTATATGGTACTAGGTATGAGGACAAAACTGCACTTAGAATTCGTAATTTAGAGACTGGATATGAAAGATGGCTTGCTTTCCCTGTTCAAAAAGATGATCAGGAATCTCAAGCAACAATGGGAGTTCTTCCAAATATGGCCTTCACACCGGATAGTAAAAATTTAATTTTATCATATGGAGGAAAAATAAATAAAATTGATATACTAGAAGGTAAATCATATGAAATACCTTTTCAGATTAATGAGACCATAGAGGTAGGACCTGAATTAAAGTTTGACTATGAAATCTCAGATGAAAAATCTATGGTTGTTAATCAAATTAGAAATCCATCTATCTCTCCTGACAGTAAAAAAATAACATTTACAGCATTAAATAAATTGTATTTAATGGATTTAGATTCAAATCAAATAACTAGGTTGACATCTTTTGAAGATGAAACAATTGAAGCGATGCCTGATTGGAGTCCTGATGGTAAAGAAATAGTTTTTGTTACGTGGAATGATAACAAAGGTGGTTCATTGTTTAAAGTGAGATCAGATGGTAAAAGGGAACCTATTCTCTTAACTCAAAGTAACGAGAGGAGAATAAACGGGGTTTATATGAATCCTAAATGGAATCCAGGTGGTGATAGAATTGTGTTTACAATAGGGGATGCAAGAAACTACAGGGGAAGTGAAGGTCCTGGGGCATTTAAATCAAATGAAAAAATTATGTGGATTTCTTCAAAGGGGGGTGAACTTAATTACATTAGTGAATCAAATGGAAGATCTTATCCGCACTTTGTTGATGGAAAAGATAGAATCTATCTTTTTGATAACTCTAAGGGTTTGGTTTCAATTAAATGGGATGGAACTGATGAAAAAAATATAGTTAAGGTCACTGGAACAACTCCTTATGGATCTGGAGATACAAAAAGACCTTCAAATGCAAGTTTAATTTTAATTTCACCAGATGGGTCTAAAGGATTAGCGAAAGTTAGCAATAATCTATATAGCTTTACTATTCCTTACACAGGTTTAGAATCATTAAAAATTTCAGTTTCTAATCCTAAATTCTCATCCTTTCCAGCTAGAAAATTAACAAAGATTGGTGGCGAATTTCCATCATGGAGCAAGGATTCTAACTCTATAAACTGGTCTATAGGAAATTCCTTTTTAACATATAATCTAAATGATGCTGAACAATTTGATAGGGATCAAGATGAAAAAGACGATGAAAAGTCAGAAGAAGAAAAGAAAAAAGATGAATTAGCAGAGAAAATTGCAGAATTGAATCCTGAGTTGGCTGAAGAGGTTTCGGAAGATGATAAAACTGATGAATTTTCACCTGATGAGATTCAAATTGAAGTTGCAGTTGATAGAGATATACCTAATAGTTCAATATTATTATCAAATGCAAAGATAATAACTATGAATGGCGATCAAATAATTCAGAATGGACAGATTTATATTAAGAATAATAGAATTATTGAAGTAAGTGACAAAGAAATAATAATTGAAGACGAAAACCTTATAAAAATGGATATGACTGGTAAAACTATTTTGCCAGGGTTTGTAGATACCCATGCACATATGTGGCCTAGATGGGGACTCCATAGATATCAGCCTGCTTCTTATGCAGCTAATCTTGCAAACGGAGTTACTACAACCAGAGACCCTCAAACTGCAACTACAGATGTTCTTACTTATGCTGATATGGTTGAGACTGGTAAGATTCTGGGTCCAAGAGTTTATTCTACTGGTCCAGGTCTTGGATATTGGGGCTATAATATTAAAAGTTTAGATGATGCAAGAGACGTAATGAAACAATATTCAAAATATTATAATACCAAAACAATTAAAATGTATGTAGCAGGAAATAGGCAGCAAAGACAATGGATTTTAATGGCAGCTAAGGAGCAAGAAATAATGCCTACAACCGAAGGAAGTTTAAATTTAAGGTTAAATTTAACTGAAACTATAGATGGATATCCAGGTCAAGAACATAATCATCCAATATATCCAGTATACGATGATATAGTTGGTTTAACTGCATTTACCAAAAAAGCTTATACTCCTACACTTTTAGTTACATATGGTGGACCATGGGCTGAGAATTATTATTTTGCTAAAGAAGATATTCATAATGATGAAAAAGTTAAGTTTTTTACTCCTAAAGATGAATTAGACTCAAAAAGAAGAATTAAGGCTGGTTGGTTTCATGAAGATGAATATGCCTTTGAAGAGCTCAGTGTATTTGTAAAAGATCTAGTAGAGCAAGGGGGTATTGCAGGAGTTGGTTCTCATGGACAGTTTGAAGGAATTGGATATCATTGGGAATTATGGAGTATTGCCTCAGGTGGTATATCAAATCATGATATGTTAAAAGTTGCTACTATTCAAGGAGCATATGCAATCGGCCTTGATAAAGAGCTTGGATCAATAGAAAAAGGAAAGTTAGCGGACTTAGTAATTCTTAGTAAGGACCCATTGAATGAAATAAGAAATACAAGTTCTATTGAAATGGTTATGAAAAACGGTAGGTTATACAATGGTGATAATTTAAATCAAGTATACCCATTAGAAAAAAAATCTGAAAATTTTAACTGGCAAGAAAAAGCACCAAGTTCACTTCCAGGTTTAAATAAATAAAACAAGAACTATGAAAAAAATTATATTACTTAACCTTATATTTTTAAGCTCACTTTATTCACAAGATTATTATTATGAAAAATATGCTCCTTTTGATGAAAACATAAAATCTCCTGAAGAGTTTTTGGGTTATCCTATTGGAGAAATGCATACAAGGCATGATTTAATTGTTTCTTATATGACATATTTATCAAATGTTTCAGATAAAGCAGATATGTTTAGTTATGCAACATCATATGAAGGGAGAAAATTGATCTATTTGATCGTAAGTTCCCCTGAAAAAATTAATAATATTGAAAAAATCAGGAAATCACATCTTTCGTATATAAGACCAGATGATGAAAATTATATTCAATCAGATAAACCATCTGATTTTCCAGTAATTATAAATTTAGGATACAATGTTCATGGAAATGAACCTTCTAGTTCAGAAGCAGCAATGCTTACTGCATATACACTAATCAGTTCTAAATCTAAAGAAGTTGAAAAGTACTTACAAAATTCAATAGTATTAATTGATCCTACAATAAATCCAGATGGAAGAGATAGGCATACTCAATGGGTAAATAGCTATAAAGGTTCTCCACTTGTAGATGATCCCCAGGATGCTGAACATAACGAATATTGGCCTGGTGGAAGAACAAATCATTATTGGTTTGACTTAAATAGAGATGTACTCCTTGGAATTCATCCAGAAACTAGAGGAAAAATTGAATTTCATCATAATTGGTATCCAAATGTAACTATGGATTTTCATGAAATGGGAACTAACAGTACATATTTTTTTGTTCCATGGAAAACTCATGCTGCAAAAGACCCTGTTATACCCCAAGAGAACTATGAATATTTTGAAAGATTATTTGGAGAATTTTTTGCTAAAGGTCTAGACGAAATAGGATCAATGTATTTTTCAAAAGAAGCTTTTGATAAGACATATCCAGGGTATCATTCTTCATATGGTGATTTAATGGGTGGAATAGGTATGTTATTTGAACAAGCAAGCTCTAGAGGACATAAACAGGTAACTCAATTTGGAGAGATTACATTTCCTTTTACAATAAGAAACCAATATGTTTCAGGAATGAATACTGTGAAAGCATCAGTTGAAATGAAAGATGAATTAATGAAATATCAGCAAAGATTTTTTGCCTCAGCATTAACAGATGCAGATAAAAAAAGAATAAAGGGTTATTCTTTCAAAATGGGAAAAGACAGAAATAAGACTAAAGCATTTATTGATAAATTAATGATTCATGATATAAGTGTATTAAAAGACAATGATAATTTCTTCGTTCCAACAAAACAAAAGAATTATAGAACTGTGAGATCCATCTTTGAAACTAATACTGAATTTAGAGATAGTGTTTTTTATGATGCTTCAGCTTGGTCAATTGCTAACTTTTACGATATTGATTATAACTCTTCATCAAAAGATATTCAAGGTGTTGAACTTGATAATCTTGATAATCTGTTTACCGTAAATAAAATAGATGAATCTCAATATGCTTATTTAATTAATTCTGTTGATTATAATATTCCAGCAGTAATTAACAGTTTAGTCAATAGTGATATCTTAGTATCAACTGCTTTTAAGCCATTTACCATAAATACTTCTAGTGGACTTATTCAATTTGATTATGGATCTCTAGTAATTCCAGTAAGTCTTCAAAAAATTAGTCCAAAAGAATTATTTAGTAAACTTGAAAATATTCAGAATAAATTTCAAGTAAACATTTATTCTGCTCCTTCTGGTTTAAGTTCAGGTGGAATTGATCTTGGAAGTAGATATGTTTCTCCCTTAAAAAAACAAAAAGCAATGATGTTAGTAGGAACTGGAGTTAGATCTTATGAGGCAGGAGAAGTATGGCATCTTTTAGATCAGAGAGTGGGAATGCCAATTTCAAAAATACCTATTAGAAATTTTGATAGAGTTTCTTTGGATACCTACACAACAATGGTAATAGTATCTGGAAGTTATGATTTTAATGAAGATCAAATAAAGAAAATTAAAGATTGGGCAAGTAATGGCAACACAATTATTTCAATAGGTTCTGGTTCAAAATTCCTTATTGATAAAGGAATTGTAAACGAAAAACTACTTAAATCCGATAAAAATGATAGTAAAAAAGATTATCAACCATATATCGATGCAGAGGACAATAGAGGAAAAGAAAGAATAGGTGGTATTATATTAAATGCCCAAGTTGATTTAACACATCCTATAGGATTTGGATATGAGGATTCTAAAATTCCAGTTTATAGAAATAATACTGTATGGATTCAACCATCAGAGAATGAATATTCATCTGTTGTAAGGTATACTAGCGATCCATTGATAGATGGATTTATAACAGATAATAATGCAGAAAAACTTGATTCTTCAATTTCTTTATTAATATCAAAAATTGGAAAAGGAAGAGCGGTTATGTTTTCTGATAATCCCAATTTTAGAGGCTCATGGTATGGGACAAATAGACTATTTCTAAATGCAATATTGCTTGGAGATAAGATTCAAGTTCCATAATGAAATGGTTTAGAGATATAGGGCCAGGTGTATTAATTGCTGCTGCATTTATTGGACCTGGAACTGTTACTCTCTGTACTATTGCTGGTGCTTCTTTTGGATACTCATTAATTTGGGCAATTATTTTATCTACATTTTCTACAATTGTACTTCAGGAAATGTCATTAAGAATCGGTTTAGTTACCAGAATGAATTTAGCAGAGGTTATAAGAACTTCAATTAAATCAGTTTTACTAAATAGATTTATAATATTACTAATAATTTCTTCTATTTTAATTGGAAATGCAGCTTACGAAGCTGGAAATATTACTGGAGCATCCCTTGGTATTTCAGCAATTCTAAATAACCAATCATTTAATTATTTTCCAGTTTTTATTGGAATAATTGCATTTATAATACTTTATCAAGGAGATTATAAAATTATTGAAGGATCACTTATATTTCTTGTATTAGTTATGAGTTTATCATTTTTTGTTACAGCTATTATTACTAAACCTGATATAACTAATCTGTTAAATGGAATGTTTAAGCCTAAAATTAATTCTGATAACCTGATTATTATATTAGGCCTAATAGGTACAACAGTAGTACCATATAACATTTTTCTTCACTCATCACTGGTCTCTGAAAAATGGAATTCAATTAATAAACTTAAAGTTGCTAGATTAGAAAGCTTCATTTCAATCCTTCTGGGAGGAATAGTGTCTTTGTCAATAATAATAACAGCTGCTTCTGTTTCAAACCAAAATGTTACAGGTGTAATGGATTTAGCGAAAGGATTAGAACCTCTTTATGGAAAATTTGCAATTTATTTCTTAGGGGTAGGTTTATTTGCTTCCGGAATTACTTCTTCAATTACTGCTCCTTTAGCAGCAGCATACGTTGCTAAAAGTTGTTTTGGTTGGAACGATTCACTTAAGAGCAGAAGATTTAGACTGGTTTGGTTTTTTATTCTACTTATAGGTGTATTAATTTCAATGATTAATATTAATCCTATTGAAATAATAAAGTTTGCCCAGTTTTCAAATAGTCTTTTGCTGCCAATAATAGCTATAATACTCTTGTGGTTAATAAATAATAAGAATATAATTAGCAGTGAATACAATTATAGGTTTCAAAATGTTCTGGGTGTTTTTATAGTTATCATCTCCATTATACTTGGATCTAAGGGTTTAATTTCTCTTTTATAATGTTAAATATTAATTGTGATTTAGGAGAGGGTTTAAACAATGAACATTTAATTATGCCACTAATTAACTCATGTAATATTGCCTCAGGTGGTCATGCTGGAAATAGTGATAGTATGATAGAATGTATTGAGATAGCAATTAGATGTAATGTTAAAATTGGAGCTCACCCATCCTATCCTGATAGATTAAATTTTGGAAGAAAAAAAATGGATATTTCAAAACCTGAATTATCTTCCAGTATAATTAGTCAAATTGAATCCCTAGAGAGTATAGCTAATTCATATGGAAAGAAAATAAATCATATTAAAGCTCATGGTGCATTATACAACGAGATGATACATGATTTAGAGCTTTCAGAACTATATCTTGATACATTAAAAGATTATAAATCAAAATATTTATTATATGTGCCATATAAATCTAAGATTGAAAAGTTAGCTTTAAAAAGAGGATTTGATATAGTCTACGAAGTATTTGGAGACAGAAATTATAATGATGATTTAAG
>Ga0213862_10000219_pt1 | contig 24352 bp, 36 predicted proteins | sample PICome_7_FD_160092 | JGI IMG/M metagenome (GOLD analysis project Ga0213862, IMG submission 160092) | Coastal seawater microbial communities near Pivers Island, North Carolina, United States - PICO266 | ecosystem: Environmental > Aquatic > Marine > Coastal | place: USA: North Carolina... | reverse complement strand
GAGACGTATGTAAAATTATATGAACAGATATCTAAAAAAATACGCCAATCCGTAGAACTCGGTAATAAATATGTATTCGTTCAAATACCATCGTTTGTTATGGGGTACCCACATTTCGACAGGCGAAAAGCTACTGATTATTTAATAAGACAATTTAAAATTAGCGGATTTATGGTTCAAGTTATAGGTGAATTTGAAATATGTATATCTTGGCGTGCTAAAAAAGTCGAAAAACATACCGAGGAAAAACCAGAAGAAGATTTTGAAGATTTTCCAACACTTGTGAACTTGAAAAAGACTGCAAATAAATACAGGGGGGCGCGATAATAACGTCTCATAAAAAAACCCACTTTATCATAAATGGATAACCTTAACATATTAGTTGAAGCTAAAAGAGAATATCTCGGTCAACTTTGTTTATTGATGTGTCCAGTTATGATTGAGACTTTTGATGAAATGTATGAAGAAGCATACAAACTCTCTAAAGGAAGAAAAGTACTTATTATGTACCAAAAACTTTTAAAGGAAGTTCCTAACTGGAGTGATGCAATGTCTAGACAACACTCTGATAATATAGCGAATAGATGCGCGTGGTTTAATGATTTATTGGCGGCCGTTTTCGTGAGTTGTGTTAAAATATTATCAGCTGTTCGTTTGAGTAAAGACAATAAAAAAATTTCCCTTAAACTTCCAACTAATGAAGTTTTTATACAAATGTGTCATAACAAAGTCGCGGAATCCTTGTACAACGATCCTTATGTATACCACGAAACACAAAATGAATATGCTCGAAACGATAAATTATTCGAAAGATTCTCTATATGTGTTGAAAATGCAGTAAAAGAACTCATACCTGTTCAGCAAATATTACAAACATATATGTCACAATCACAAGAAGGTCAAGACCTTGATTTAGGAGACGCAGAGATAGCTGATTCGGAAGATCCAGAGCTTATAGAAGACGGTGGGGAAGAAGTTACACAAGACCCATTTAATCCTGAATTAAACGAAGAACCTTCTATGGGTGAAGAACCTTCTATGGGTGAAGAACCTTCTATGGGCGGAGAACCTTCTATGGGCGGAGAACCTTCTATGGGCGAAGAACCTTATGCGAGAGGAGAACCTACAAACTCTTTCATGAACAACGAATTCAAAACTATAAATACGACTCCTCAGACACGAGAGAGTATGGCTAGTGAACATGGCGAATCTGACGATGTATTTTTTCCAGACGCTGCCGAATCTCGTCAAAAAAACATCATGTATAAATAAATGGAGTTTGAAGATTATTTAAGAGATCCAGCTTGGGCGGGGTTAATTGCTGGATGTATAACTGCAGGCTATATACACTTTAAGTCTAAACTTAATAACGAAGGTAAACTCGAGTTGAGCTCGTACACAAAACCATCCGCACTTGTTGCAATTTTAGTATTTGTTATCGTTTCAAACGGTTTGGGTAAGAAAGAAAGTATCAGTTCAGAACCGTTTTAGTTTATAAACTTAAAGATATTATTAGTATTATATATATTATATACAACAATGACATCGGTTTCCGCATTTAATGAAATGATGGGTCAATTTCTTACTGAATTACACAGGACGTTTCCAGAGGAAAAGGGATTAAAAAAGTGTTTATCGGCATTTGATTTAATGAAAGAAACCAACCCGAGATTAGTAGTAGACGGTTTCATGTCCGGTGTAACACCATACGCAGAAAAAATTTCAAAGAAAGACGATTCTTTTTTTATAAAAGAGTCTAAGAATTTAGATTTCATGAAAGGTGTTAATTTAGAAAAACATTGGGGTTCGTGTTCGGAGAATACAAAAAACGCTATCTGGCAGTACGTACAAACGCTTTACATGCTAGGTACGACAATTAAATCAATTCCAGAAGACACATTATCCATGATTGAAAGTGTGGCAAAAGAGTGTGCCGATAAAATGGGTCCGGATGGCGAAGGTGGTTTAGACGAAGCCGCTCTTATGAAAACCATGCAGGGCATGTTAGGTGGCATGTTAGGTGGTAAAAAATAAACTCACTATATATAAATGACTTCTTGGTTTGAAGATCCAAAACAACTCATTCGAACAGACAAGGTATTAGAATTCTGGCCTTCACAAACACTTACTCCAGAAGAGCGTGTTAATGCCACAGCGAGATTTATTATTTATGCAACCTGTATTATATATCTTATAAATCGTGATATACGTATATTTGTATTAGGAGGAACTGCATTAGGTGTTTTATATATAATGGAAAAATCTGATATGATACAATTAGGATTGGCGAAAACAGCACACGAACGTCCAAAAAGACCATGTACCTTACCCACACAGGATAATCCAATGGGTAATGTTTTGATGACAGATTTTGTTGATAGACCAGACAGACCAAGTGCTTGTTATTACCCAACGGTTAAAAAATCGTACGATCATTACGCTACAAAAGGTATAGAATACGGTCCATCTAGATCTAGGTCATCTTTACCAGAATACCAAAGAAATGCGTGTTCTAGACAATTTGTAAGTACAGCCAATTCTTCTTTAGGAAACGACCCATATTACCAATTTATACACGGTGAACAAGGACAAAAAACTTGCAGACAAGACCCACGCTTATGTGATCCAAACGCGAGAGGTGTTCAACTCGAAGCTTTTGCAGGGTTAGATCCAAATGGGGATAAGAGAAGTGGTATGCATAGAGGTTCAGGATTAGCACCTGGTCATTCTTCTTAATTTCGTATTTTAAATATATTTAGTCGATACTCGATTTTCTTAAACAAAATGTTTTGTAATAGTAAATGGCGTACCAACTCCAACCAGGAATTAAATTAGTCACTGATAATGCTGTCCCAACAGTTTGTGCAAACGAAGAAGTTTTTGTGTATCCTCAGCCCAGTACATTAAACTACGTATCATCGAGACCAAATACTATGTTATATGGTACCGCGCCGTATATGGCGGGTAAAGGATCTCCAGCTGAATATATTGAAACGAGTGACGCTCTTCGTCCCCAATCTACTTCCCGATTTAACAAAGTTTTAGCGAGAACATACGAACAAAATTTACATCCACTCCAAAATGTAGCCTGTAAACTCCCACTCAGAACCCAAAGTTACGAACCATCCAGTACACGAGCCGAACTTCAAAATGGTTTGTTTCAGCAAAGATACCTTAATAAAAATGTCAGTAAGAAATAAGAATGGCTGATCCAATATCCATAATGGCTATAGCAGGACTTGTCTACGCTGGTCGTAAATTAAGTAAACCAACCGAAACATATATATCAGAAGGTGCTCCTATAGAACAGGATAGTGTACAGGAAAATTTAGAATTTAACGATAGAAATATCAATATAAATGATACATATTTAGGTGAAGCATCACCATTAGTCGAACAAACAATTTTTCACAAACAAGAAGTTGGCTCCTTCGGTGATATTGCGTCAACACAAAGATCTTCCGGAGGTGAAGTTTTGGAAATGAGAGATAGGGTCATGTATGACGGCGGTAGAATGAATAACTTATCACCAATAGAACGTCAGAATGTTGGACCAGGTTTGGGTGTTGACCCAAATGTTCCATCAGTTGGTGGTTATCAACAACTTTTCCGTGTGAATCCTATAAATGTAGGTGCTTATAAATTAACTACTTTACCAGGGAGAAGTGGTCCCGCATTTGATGGTAAAGGTGGTCGTCGAGGAATTGCCGGAGAACTTGGTAATAATAGACCGGAAAAAACTTCATTTTTACCAGAACGTCTTCCAAACGTCGGTGGACGTTCGCAAGGGTTCTCGGGTTTAACACCAAGAGGCGAACACGAAAAAACTAAAAGAACAACAAATCGTTCTGAAACTGGACTTAGAACTGATACTCTTTCTACGGCCGCACCAAAGAGAGTCGTTTCCGCTTTAACACGTGCAGCAGAACCAACACGTAACAAGAAGGATGGTAATATAGAAGCGTATCAGTACGCAAATATGCCATCACCAAATATCAATAAATATTCACACGGGTACTTAAATTCTCCATCTTCAAAGATAGGTGAAAGTCGAGTTTACGGCGATGCTTATGCAGTCGAAGAACTTAATAAGTTTGGATTGAGACCAACAGACAGAAGAGGTAAAGCTGGTCGAATGGCGGGTGCTGGTCGAATGAATGTTCGTGCCGACCCACTAAACCAGGGTGGTATGTTAACAGGTGTTCGTTCAGACACGTCCCGTATCGATGGTCGAGTAAATTCTGCAAACGGTGCTTGGACACAAAATTATAGACATAACGATTATCACCAATTTAATGCATACAAAGGTAACGAAAATCCAAATTCGTCTCAAAGTGGTTTAGATATAGCTAAAAACCAACTTTCTAGAAACCCATTGGCACATAGTTTTTCTTAAACGTATAATAAAATAAGTAAATCACTCATTAAAATAATGCTCCTATATTTTAATGAGGGTACATACCTTAGACATAGATAGTGGAGAAAGAGATCCCGTTTCTTATTCAAATCCTGCAGACTATGTTGTTAAATTAAAAACACCTGTTTATGAAGTCACAAAAATTTCATTAATATCAGCACGTATTCATAACAGTCAGTTTCTCATACATTCTCGAAATAATCAAATGGAAGTGTTAACAAATGGGGGGAGTACTCAGACTGTAACTATACCAGTTGGAAACTATAGCGGTCAAGAACTTGCTGACGCTATAAAACTGAATTGTACAGTTATAACTGGTGCTACTTTTAATAAAACCACAAATGCAATAACGTTTACATGTAACTCAGGTGATTTTACATTCAAATTTTATTCAGGTACAAATGGATATAATACAAACGTTACAGGGTATACTACACCACACGATATACTTGGTTTACCAGCATCTGATATTTCATCGAGTAGTTCTTCATTGACGACTGGTAGTATTAATTTACAGGGTGCAGACGCAATAATTGTAAAACTGAGTAGTGGATCCGATGAATTTAATAAGACTGTATTTTCGGATACACCTTTTTATACTGGACGGATACTCATGTGTGGAGATGTAATTAACTATTCTGGTGTAGACGATGCCGTCGAACATAATTTTGATAGTGGGGCACAAAAAACAATATCAAGTTTACGTGTTCAATTTTATTATAGTAGTAATAATCGTCTCATACCGTACGATTTTAGAAATGCGAATCATATACTAAAATTAGCAGTAACATGTTCTACAGATAAAATGGAAAATATACCTAGATCTAAACGAGGGGAGAGTTTACCTACACCTATGGAAATCCCCTATGAATTTAGAGAGGATGTACATAACTGGGATGCTTTTATACCTATATTTATGGTAGTCGCGGCAGGTTTATTTTTACTTTTAATTATAAAGAAACCAAAACGACCTGAACTTACTTAGTAACAGCGAACACTGGTTGCGCTGGCTTGTTAACCTTGGAGGACACTCTGGAAGTGACCATAAAGACAAAGATGGACAAGAGAGTGGTGAACAACGCGGTAAGCGTGTAGTTCATACCACCGTTCTTGTTGACTTTGATAACTTGGTTAACCAACCACCTAACCAAGTCAACCCAAGACAAGGCGGCGGCGAAGGAAAACCCAGCGACGATAGCGTTGAGAGATTGCGACTCGAGTTCCGAGGCGACGAGCGTGATAGTTTCTTTGGCGGCAGACATTTTTTATACTATAAATGTAGATTTTATTCTGGGAGGAAATTTTCGTCGAATAAAATTTTCTTATATTTTTTCGTATTTTTAAAGTACCCTTTCATATTTTTAATAGGTTTTTCATTAGAATAAGAATACCCTGAGGATTCAGAATCGGTTTCAGACTCATTCTCGGTTTCAGTTTCAGTTTCTGAATCAGAGTCAGAGTCTTTATCCGAACTATCATCACAAATTGATATTTTAAAATATCTAACATCCTTGTCCCAACCTTCTAAATTAGATGTCTCCATTACTATCTATAGCATTTTTTAACATATGTTCTGTTGGGTTTTTCGGCACCCACGTACCCCAATTATCGTAGGCAATGTTCATTTTAACGAATTTGTATTCTCTACCAGAATATCTTTCGAATTCAATGTCTTCCTCGTCAACTACATCTAATTCTTCTTCTTCGCTATCCGATTCATCGTAAATTTCTGGGAAATATGTTCCCGTTTTTTTACCAACTTCATTCATGGCACAATATTTCATAGCGTATTCCATATCTTTACCGAGTATAGTATCACGACCACACGCTTTTGCGTATTCGGCCGCAAAAACTATGGCCTGTTCCATTACGGGTTGTATAACATCTATAGCTGTTTGTTGAAACTGTTCAACGAGTTGTGTTGTAGCATCATTTTCCGATTGATTCATTGTATTAAAATAACGTTTGAGCAATACCGTTCTCCACTCGGAGTATATTATAACTATGCGCCAAAACTCTAAGTTCTCTATCTGCGGAATTATGGTGATTAGTTTTTAAAGTTATGTTTTGGTCTTTAACCATACTGAAATTTTTCTGCCCTGTCGGATACCATCGTTCAGGTTCGAGCGCAAAACTATAAGAATAATACCTCCTAAAAATTTGTGTCCGTGAATGGTGTATACCACTTTGTACAGCGCGTAAATTTATAACATCACCCGTTTCTTCATTTAAAATTTCTGAATCATCTAGAGACATTTTTAATGATTTGAGGTGTTCGTAGTTAACGTATGTATTATCATCAGCATTAGTTAAGTAAAATGTATCATAATCAAATGCACTATAAAACTTTTGGTTAACTACCCCTGTATTTTTTGTCTGTATAATAAAAAATAATTCTTTAACGGGATTTATAAAATTTAATCTATACTTATCCAATTTAGACGAAGTTTCTATTATAAATTTATTTTCTTGTATTTGTGATATTACATAATCAGTTTGATTTTCTTTAATTTTTTTCTTTTCAACATCGGTCAGTGATACCATTTCTGTCGTAACTTTAAAACTTTTTATCAGTTTACTCGGTGATAGTCCCGTATATACGGGTTGATCAATACCATCTATTTCACTTAAACAGTTTATACAATCTTCTACTTTGCTTAGTTTAATAACAATTTCTATTTCTTGTTTATCTATTGCACAAATAGGAATAGCGAGTTCGGGGTTATTGTGGAAATAAAATGGTATATCTATAAAGTAATCAGATTTAGTCGTAGCGAATCCCAAGTAATGTAAGATCTTTTCACTCGCCACTTGTTGTCCAGAAAGTTCTAAAGGTGGTTTACCTATAAGTTTAGATAAACATTTTTGTTTTGTTTGTGTCACATAGTTTTCTGAATATATTTGTAAAAAATCACGTGGAATTTTCTGTATTAACTGACCACCTATATAAAGTTCTATATATTCAATCATTGCATGTCCTATACTTTCATTATAACCTATACCCTTTCCGTTTGATGCGTCAACCTGACTTTTTAGACTTTGATCAATTGCATCTAAACTTACTTTAAAACTTACTGTTTTTAAAAGGTCACCTTGATCTTGGGGTATGGTACACCTTATAATATTACCAAATTCAATCTCACCTTCAACGTCTAAATCAACAAAGAACGGTGCAAAATTAGAATGTTTTTGAAAATTTTTTATGAAATAGGTATATTCTGGATCATCCGTAAAAAAAGCGTCCTGTGGACCAGATGTTTCTAATTGAACACGACCAGCCATTACTAGTATAACCGACTAAAATTTTAAACCTCCGAGACCGCTTTCGACGTGCAAAACATTATAGTTAACTGCATACACGTAAACTTTGTGTCCAAAACTTGAATCTGGACTATCGAGTTCTATTTCTATTAAATTGTGTGCAATTCTACTCATATTAACTTGTCCTGTCGGATAGTATGTTTCTGGATTTATTGAAAAACTATACACACCGAAGTTATTTTCTGTAGTTCCTGTGTAATATTTTAGAGGTTGTTCATAGCTTAGCATTAAATTATCGGCGTCTATTATCGTATTATTATTAAATTTCATTGTAACATTTTTAATCGGGTTATATTTAAATACATCATCGCTTATAGCCACAAAAAACATTTCTTTCACGGGGTTTTTAAAGTTAAGCATACCAGACTTTTTCGTTTCTCCGGGTTTCATTTTGAACTGGGACAGTTGAATTTGTGTTATAACATATTCGATTGGGCGTGATAATAAGAAATTTTTTTCATTTTCGGTTATATAAAAGAAATCCGTTATTAATGAAACTTTTTTGATTGAAGATGATACATCTGAAGGTGGATCTTCTATAGCACCAGATGAAGTAGTGTACGTTACAGTTATATCTTCCAGTTTTCTAAACTTTATTTCAACCTCGACGAGTTGTTTTGTTATAGCACACACAGGTAAAGCTAAACTCGGGTGTCTAAAAAAATAGAATGGTAACATTACACTATAATCCCAATCGTAAGAAACAGCTATATAATTACCATGACCAGATAGAAAATAAAGACTTTGGTCGGTATCATCGTGATTGTTATGTATTTGGTTATACATGTATATATAATCACCTGTTACACGTTCAATTGTTTGACCACCTATACGTAAGTCCGCGTATTCTATTATACGAGAACCTACAGATTTATTGTATCTAACATCTTTACCACCAGATACAGTTCCAGTGGGTTGAGGTAAAGTAAATTTCAACATCATACTCCTGATAAGATCGCCTTTATTAGCTGGTATACGACATTCTAGCGACGTATCGAAATTAGGTTCTCCGTCAAAAGGCGTTTCTGTAGCTTCTATAGAGAATTTAGTATGTCTTTTAAAATTTACCAGGAAATACGAAAATTCAGGTTCCCCCGTAAGCCATTGGTCCTGGATACCCGTGACAGCAAGGTTTATTCTACCAGACATTCTTACTCTATGTGAGTAAAATTTTATAAAATAAAACGAGGCGATATATTAGATTAGATGAATCTTCAACTTCGAAAATTCAAACCCGAGGGTATGGCTGATGATAAAGTGTGTGTATTTATTGGTAAGCGTAATACGGGTAAGTCAACACTTGTTACTGATATCCTGTATCACAAAAAGCATTTACCAGCAGGAATAGTTTTATCAGCAACTGAAGAAGGAAATCATTATTATCAACAGTATATACCCGACCTATTCATATACGGTGATTACGATAGAGAAGCTATAGAACGTGTTATGGATAGACAGAAGAAACTCGTGGGTGCAGGTAAACCAAATTGTGGCGCGTTTCTGTTATTAGACGATTGTATGTACGATTCAAAATTTATGAAAGATACGTGTATTCGCCAATGCTTTATGAATGGTCGTCACTGGAAGATATTTTTCATGTTAACTATGCAATACTGTATGGATTTACCACCGGCACTCAGGGCGAATATAGATTACGTTTTTATTTTACGTGAAAATATCATTCAAAATCGAGAGAAGTTATATAAAAACTTTTTTGGTATATTTCCAACGTTCGAAATGTTCAATAAAGTTATGGACTCGTGTACAGAGAACTACGAATGTTTAGTTTTAGATAATACATCAAAGAGTAATAGAATAGAAGATTGTGTTTTTTGGTACAAGGCAACCTTACGTAAAAACTTTAAGGTCGGTGCACCTCAATATTGGCAAACACATAAGAAGATGTTTAATCCGAGACACGGTAACATGAAGATTGGTGATCGTAACACAGTTAAAAAAACGACCCCATTAAAGGTTATTAAGAAGAAATGATGATACGAGTTTTATCTAGAAAAATATGTACAGCTTTAAACATAACACCAATACCACCCACTAAAAATATATCATTAGTATACCCAGCGTTTAACGAAATAAATACTCCTACGTATAACACAGACGAAGGGTACCGTATATTGATCGATGTTTGTCACGAAACAAAAACGCTTTATATAGATCACGACATGTCTAATTATGATGAATTAAACGATTTACCTAGAATAGTAAAAACCTTTGGTTGTTTGTACCCACATTATACTTTACGTAAATAATCCAGGCTATCGCGTAAACGTAAAAAAACGAAAAACACATGTTATGGTATATGACAGACGTTTATACTATGAATCTTTCTGAAAATTCGGACGGTATGGTTAATTTAAATAATAACAAATCGACTAATTTTATTGCGAATAATGAATCAAATTCTTTACCTCCAACTACATTCTCTCCGCAGCAACAAATGCCGAATATTTCGCTCGAAAAAAATCTAAGTGAAAATAAACAGATAATGGATTCTACGTCAATTTCCGATATAATGGGACAACCAGAAGCACCACTCGAACCACCAATGATGTCACAAGATCCTCGCATGACACAAATGCAAATGCAAACGCCAATGATGCAAGCACAAGCGCCACAACAAGTAACACAACAAGCTCAATCAAATAATAATAAAGGTAACAGTAATCCATTTAATTTAACGGATGAACAGTTTCAAGTTCTCGTAGTCGCAGTATGTACTGCGATAGCAATTAGTAAGCCAGTTCAAGAAAAACTTGCGAACTTCGTACCATCGTTTCTTAACGACCAAGGGAACCGAAGTATGGTTGGTTTAGCGTCAACTGGTGTAGCTGCCGCAGTTGTATTTTACGTTATTAAAAAATACACTTAATTATGCATTATTTATAGAATTTGAGTAAAACCCTTCTAATCCTTTATCTCTTGTTAAGATAGGATAAGCAAGAATCATACCAATTACAAACCCAGTTACGCGAAGTGAATAGACAATACCTGTACTTCTCGCATCTTTCCCGTAATTCTTATAATGTTCTTGTATTTTCTTATCGAAAACTTGTGTGACAAGTATAGCAAAAAGGTACGCTAAGAATGATATCACGACAAGACCCTGAAAGTCAAGGGACGCGTACCCGAAAAATGCACCACCTTTCATTAACTTATTAATGAAAATGGGCGCGATTAGATGTAGGAGTGTCATGTTAAACCAATAGTTATCGAAGAGTAGCGGAGAAGTGTTCATACCCATGAGAAGAGTCCAAAGAAAGACAGACGTTCCAAGACCTTTATATGTTATTCCGTTTTCGGACATTATTATTTAATAGTAACAAAGATTATTTATCCTGTACATACTTATTACAAAACTTAGTTTTCTTTGGAATTTCTTCGTATATACCTAAATCTATACACATTTCGCGTAACTCCTTGAAGTTTTTCCAATACTCTTTACTATGTGAATACTCGTCTACAGTGGAGTGTGCGAGTTCGTGTAAAAGAACGTGAAAAATTTCATTCGAATCACCGTCTATACACAAACCTATTTCAGTTCCCTTATTCGTGTTATATCCTACAGCCCCTTTAGCAATACTGTAATGTGCCGTTATGGGTACTTCAGTCTCTAACATTTCAAATTTATTATTATCGGTTTCTATGAGGTGTTCCCTGAGAATTCTATACTTTTCGCGAACCTGGGTTATTTCCTGCGGTTCTTTCGTATTTACAAATAGTAAAACGTTTATGATAAGGAGGAGTATAGCGAGTATCATCTTACCATAAACCTATATAAAAAATCAAATTGAAAAAAAGTAGAAATGATACGTAAATTTATTGATTTTTTAACGAAACCCGAACCACGACCCGTTCTGGGTCGGTGGGCGGTAAAATCGTGTAGTGAACTACTCACGTCCATAAACTCCGTGTACCAAAACCGCGACCATTGTGGAGACGTAATATGTCACGAACCCAAAAAAGCAGAAGAATATATTAAAACTAATAAAAATATCAAGTAAAGGTATATGAGTAACTCCAATGTTCCCCAGGAACTTCGTAACCTCGGTGTTAGGAACATGAATATTACAGTCCTTAATCTATCACGTAAAAACTTAACCAATTTACCATCATCTATTGGTAAACTTAAAAAACTTACGTATCTTGACTTGGAGGATAATCGTTTAAACTCGTTACCAGAATCAATATTCAAACTTAAAAAACTTGAAGAACTTAAATTGTCTCAAAATTATTTAGAATCGGTACCACGACAAATCGGTAACCTTAAAAATATTACGTATCTTGGATTGGCTGGTAATAAATTAACATCGATACCAAAAGAGATCGGTAAGCTTAAAAAACTCGATGTACTTTTTTTAGGCTTTAATAATTTAACCTCATTACCAGATGAGATCGGTCGTCTTCCAAACCTAAGCTCCATTTATATACATAATAACCCAAACCTTAGAATCATACCAAAATCACTTCATCGATCTGGTTTAAGAATTACTAAAAGTAGTTGGACACGTTTTGAACATATACCACTTAGACCTGTACAACGTAGAAACGTACCCCTAAACACTAATCGTAACGATCCTATATCTGGGTATAATTTTAGTGTCGGTAATAATGCCTTAAACCTCGGATACAATAGGTACTTAACTGAAAAATCACTTCTAAACTGGATAAAAACGAAAAATAAATATACTAATATCACTAATATTAACACTTTATACAGTCTTAGCCCAAACACAAATATCGTTTCAAATCCATTTACACGACAACCATTATTTAGAAGAAACTTAAATTTCGTCAAGTTTGTAAAACCATATAAACCAAACACACCGAACACTCTCGCGAAAAACCTAAACAAGATGAAATTAAATAACATACCAAAAACACCAAACAAACCAAATACGATCAGAAAAAAGGCGGGTAAAGCCGCTCAGAGTAGACGTACTAACAGAAACTAATCATTTCTTATACACAAACCTAAATTTACTATACAAATCCGAAACCGGGTTCCCTTTAAGATCTTCCCACAGTGTTAAAGTAAACCCCAAATTTTCCATTCGCGTGAATAACATATCTTTATGCGCTATAGGTTCGACTTTTGGTCCGTCGGCATAATACGGTGTATCGGCTAAATGGACGTATAACTTTTCCCCAAAGTTCCCCGAACTCGTATGTTTCATTAGAAAGTAGTTCCCTAACTCATCTTTTACGGGTGTATTCATGATAATCTTATCGGAATTTGGTATGATCCCTATGAATTGACCCCCGGGTTTAAGTCTATTCTTAATTGCTAATAAAGACGTCTCGAATAACTTGGGTGATTCGAATATATAGTGTAATGCAAAGTTATAACATACGACGTCGTATTTCCTTTGTGGACACGCAAATATATCACCTTCGTAAAAATTGACGCGTATTTTCATATTCTTTGCGCGTGACTTAGCCTCCTTAAGTGAGTCTGGGTTCGGTTCACACATGCTTATATTTGCACCGGCGTGTTTCCACTTTTGGAGATCACCACCGAATCCACATCCTACATCCAAAATACTGTCACCTTCGCGGGTAGCCGATTGGATGAGGAGACGCTTAGACTCGTTATGGTACTTACGTATCTCCTCCATTTATCTATAATGGGTTTTCTTTTTTAAGTGATTAAACGGGTGTATCCCCATAAACATTACACTTGACCCTTCGGTATCTAAATGAATGTTTTGTAAACAAACATAGCTTCTGGTCTCTTTTCGGGGTCACCGTACCCCATTGATTTTAGATACTGATGTATCTCTGAGTCTTCAGAGAAATTGTGTATTTCAATAAGAATAGAAGGTTTATGCTTCTTAATAGTTTCAGACGCACCCTTCAAAACCTGTAACTCATGACCTTCAACATCAATTTTAATAAACGAAGGAACACCCGTATAGATATCATCTAGTCTTTCACAATTGACATTTACACCTTCACCTCTCCAGTCATCTTGGTGATGAAAACTAGTTCCACCGTAGTTTATCAGTACATTAGATTGACATCCATGAGATGGTATATGAATTTTTGTAAAAGTTTTTTCGTCTGAGAGGGCACATGGAATAACTTGAACCGGGTATCGCAAAGAGTTATTCTTGACATTTAGTTCGACTAATTCATGATACAATGGTTCAAAGGATAACACAGGACCATAATCTGAAAATAGTAAAGTGTTATAACCAATATTTGCCCCAATGTCAATGATATCTGTACCAGGTTTATGCAGCATACGTACATCGCGTCGCATAAACCTATCCCATTCATGTCCTCGCGCAATCGTTGGTCCTATATATTCGTCGTCTGAAATCACATATACATTGTAAACCCCGTTGTTTACTAGATTGTAACTTAATTCCATATTTATTTTAATACAGTGTAAAACTTTAAACACTTTCAAAATGGAGTTACTAAGGTTAATTACACATTCTTTTTGAATAACCAATAACTGCACACGTTATTCTCTTACCGGCGTGTCCAGTTTTTAAACTATCACTATGATTACCTAAACCTAAATCATCCATATCTTCGTGTATAACCAAAGACCTTCCTATTATATTAGCTTTAGTCCCTCTTAATTTTATTAAATTATCTACCATTCTAAAAGTGGCGTTACCACGTCCATCAAAATGAATATTACCCAAATCTCCAACATGTCTTTCCTTAGATTTAGGACCTCCGTGTTTTTTATTATATGGATTGAAATGTCCACACGCGCCCATACACTTATCAGTTAGATCACCCGCTTCGTGTATATGAAACCCGTGCGAACTATTTTTGTACTTATTTGATTTTAATACCCCCCTGATTATAACTTTACCCCCCTTTTCTTCAAATTCCACAACACCCTTAATGTTAATATGGTTAAAAAATGTTGTCGCTATAACCATTTATTAATGTATAAGATTTATTTTTTTTTCTCTTTTGTCGATACCAATATTGATATTTTGGACAGTAACCATAAACTTTTCGTTATTTGTTCGTAAACGCTTGATACTTTTTATTAATTCCGAATTACCATATTTACCAATGTGTAATATACTGTTATTTTGAAGTATGTTATTCTCCACGAAATTTAAATATTCAGTTAACCTTTCGTTAAAACATAACATGTATTCCTGTTCATTTTTGGTGATAAATTTACGATACGGTTTCTTAAAAATCATATATTCTGATACATTTTTATAAAAATCATCGTTATTACCAGCGTAAAACATATCGATGTAATCCTTTTTACCAACTTTTTCATACGTTTCAATTTCATCCCAGTTTTTTAGGTTTTTTACCATATAGTCTTCCAAATAACATTTTAACGACTGGAAGGGTGAACAACCCATTCTTTTTAATTCGGTGTTATTTTTATGCGATGTACCAAACGATTTTTCCATTATTTTCGTACACGCAAAACACCATAATCGTAAATTATTAGTCTCTCGACCTAATTTAAACCAATATTTAACATGATCTTCTTCACTCGTATCACTGAGTGATATGTAAGGGTTTACAAATTTTAGAACGTGGTCGACCACATCCCTGTTTAAAGGTTCTTCTAATTCGCGAACCGCGTTTATTTCTTCGTTCTTTTTAATGTAAGATTCAGGTACCATTTTTGTTCTTCTTTTGATTTTACTTTTAAAATAACAGTTACTTAGGTTAAAAAGAAGATTATAATTAATATAAATGAAACCTATTATTAAATGGGTCGGTGGTAAGACACAAATTCTCGATAAAGTTTTGGAATCTTTTCCACGTGAAATAGAAAATTACCACGAACTATTCGTGGGTGGTGGAAGCGTTCTTTTTGGAATACTCGAAAGTCAAGACATTACCGTAAAAGGTAAAGTTTACGCGTACGATAAAAACCAAAAACTAATTAACATGTATAGACAGATTCAAGAGAATCCTAGAGATGTACACGACCATTTACTCGAACTCTTTACCACATACGATACGCGAACAGGTACAGACATAAACCGTAAACCTGAAACCGAAGAGGACGGTCTTACATCGAAAGAAAGTTATTATTATTGGATACGTAAAAAGTATAACGAATTGATACCTACGACATCTACACACGCCGCGACATTAATTTTTCTAAACAAGACGTGTTTTAGAGGTGTGTATAGGGAAGGACCGAACGGGTTTAACGTACCGTATGGACACTATAAAACGACGCCGTTAGTGGTATCCTTAGACGAGTTAGTAAAAATACAAGACCTTATAAAAAATGTGGTTTTCAAATGGTGTGATTTTAGGGTCGCGTTCTCACAAACCGTAAACGATGGTGATTTTATATACGCGGACCCGCCTTACGCACCTGAAAGTGTTACAAGTTTTGTAGGGTATACGAAAGATGGATTTATAATGGATGATCATAAAGATTTATTTAAATTATTAAAAAGTTCTAAAGTTGATTTTGTAATGTCAAATGCAAAAGTCGATCTCGTAACCAGTAGTTTTAAAGAGTATAAGATAGACGATATTCCCGCGAGACGTGCTATACACTCAAAGAATCCGGGTGCGTCGACGACTGAAGTTTTGATATCATCCATTTTTCAATAGCGTCTACGTCAATTTTATATTGGTAAGGGTACGGTATCCATAAATCCTCTTTACCCTCTCTTTTTTTCTTAAACAATCGATACCTATTATCGGCTTTTTCAGCAAAAAAGAATGGAATACCATCTTCTTCGTTATGTTTTATCGGTATTTTTAGTTTTTTTATACCAAAACCGTATGCAAATGTATTTGGTGTCTCTTGACCCCGGTTTAATATGTAACACATATATACATGTTTGAGTTTAGGGTATAAGTCTTCTTTATATTCACGTCGAAGTGATTCTGCCCCCCTAATTTTATTATCACACGAACCTACATCAACTTGGTGTTTGACTTCGAATAGAAAAAGTGTTTCCTTGTTTTCATCTATTAAGGCAAAATCCGGTTCCTTGTGATGGTCCCAATCATCATTATATATGTCATTTATTAACAAGTGTTTATGTAAAGCTTTTTTGGAGTAAAATACAAATTTTTTATCACCAATCGTGTAGTCGTCTCCGCTTGCCATTTCCTTATTGAAAAAAAGTTCTTTTACCTGATCTTCGAACGGAAGACCGGATTTATTAGTATTCTTACCACCTGGCATTATTATCTTTTATTATTTTTATTAATAGGATCCACTTAGGCGTTATATTTTGCTTTTCTTCTACGAATATACATGAGTATGAACGATAAAATTATAATAATCATAAAAACTTGTGTTATTAAAACGGGGCGTAAAGGTTTTCTCGTTTCAAACGTTTCGTTACAAAAAGATCTTCCGACTTCTATAGCGGCTTCGATACTTGAGTAAGGTGTTTTTCGTTCGGACATCATACCACACAAGGCAACTTTAGAAGATGTACCGTAAAATGGAACCTGTCCATACAGACTCAAAACACCCGACGATTGTTCAAATTCCCACTTTTCATTTTTCCAATATGCGCCCCACCCTATACGAATATCCGCTGGTTTTTTAATACGTAATTGTTTTATAACTTCACTTTTAAGTGTTTCTGGGTCGGTCGATAAAACTTTTTCAGTGAGATTACATATAACACACGAAACGGTTTTATTGTCACTGAGAACTACGGGTTGTAAATTAAACTCTGTTTCCATAGCATATTCTAAATCACTTTTGGGTAAACGAATTGGTTCGTCGTAATATAATAAAATGTTAATACACCCGTACGTACTTGGTCCAATTTTTTTAAGAGTATCTTTACCCCAATTGTCATCTACAAGTTGTAACGCTTTACTATTGTCTATACATAAAACAAGGAGACCATCTTTTATTATTGTATTGTTTGTAAAAACAGCTTCGTACCCATCTTTTTCGTAATACACGTTTTCAACTTCACTTTCGAACATAAATTTAGCACCTTTATCTACGAGTGCTTTTTGCATTTTATCAGACATGACTTTACCCGAAACTTTTTGAACGTATTGTTTAGACATACCCACGTTATCAAAACTTTTTACAAACTCAAACGCTGACATAGTTTCCCAATTAACACCGTCCATAATTAACGGTAAAGTTTCTATTAAGTTTTTACCCGATTTGGATAACTTCCCAATTGCATCACTGAGACTTATACTCTTGTATTTCGAAGGTTGTGCTAAAACACGTATTGCGAGTGATGTTAGAGTTAAATAATCCAATGGTTTGAGATTTTTAAGGGTTGTTCTATACACGCGCGTATCCGCCGGTTGAAACATGTCGTCCCATTTAATACCCATTTCTTCAAATAAACTATTTGTGTTTACAAATGCATTACCAAAAAGAATTCGGTGTGCGTGTAAATCCCTTTTATCTCCTGAAGGTTCCCACCAAGAACCACCCGCTGATTTTTTACGATCGTATATGATAACTTCGTGGTCTGTTGATTTAAGTATTTCCCACGCGACTGACATACCAGTTGGACCTGAACCTATAATATGAATTCGCATTTATATAAACATACAAATTTTATTTATTAAAATAAGAGTGATGTTGTAGAAGCCTAAGTTAAAAAAGAGCTTAAAAAAAAGATACTACATAAACATATAAAACAATGACAACTCTTGAACAAGATTATACGACCGTACCCGGACAATTATACGCGTGTCTTTCTGTAGTAGGACCAGAGGCGCCACAAAAAAACGATAAGTTTGGAATTAAGATCCGGGGTGCATTTAATTCCAGGGACGAAGCTGCATCTCATGCGAAACGTCTCCAAAAAGAAGATGCGACCTTTGATATTTACGTCGTCGATATGTACAAATGGTTATTAATTCCACCCGATCCGGTTCAAATTGAAGAAGCACATTACGCTGACGAAAAGCTCGAGGAATTGATGTCGGGATATAGGGAAAATCAGGCACAAGCCGCCGCTATGTTTTCTGAACGTAAAAGGGATATGATGGCTGTTAAAGCACCAGGTTCAGATACATACTTTAAAAGCGGTGATGAAAACTCGAAGTTTTATACGAAACCTGATGAACCTCCAATCAGCCACCCCGGTGAAGTATTGGAACGTCTTCAAAAGGAAAAACCTGATGCCGATATGGAAGATCTCGTTAAGGAAGCAGATGAGATTGTTGCTCAGGAAATCAGGGAACGAACTGAAAAACGTGAAGCTGATGCGAAGGAAGCGTTGGAAAACGAGGCTAAAGAAAGAGGATTCAATTCCGTGGAAGCTATGCAAAAGTTTGATGATGAAAAATTGAAATTGGAGAATGAAGCTAAGAAAGCTCAAGTTGAACTTTCGGAACAGGCACAGATTAAGGAAGACGATGGTAAAGATGAAGAAGAGGAAGTGACGTCTAAAAATATGGAAAATGTAGACCCGGAGGAGGCGTAAATTAATTTTGTTATTTAAATGTAAGTATGTTGAGTATTATATTAAACATAATCACCATTCTTATTGTTCTCGCAATAATCGTCTTATTTTTAAAATTGTACTATAACGTAAAAAATAAAACGGAAGAAAAAAATGTTACTGCATCCGACGTAGTTCAGGATATTATTAAAGATCCTTTGGTTGTAAGTCGAGCGTATTTTACTGAACCTAAAACTGGTAATATAGGTACATTCAAAGGTCAACAAACTCAATCTCAATACGACTGGGTAAGTGGTAAACCTATCCCGGTCGAAGAATAACTGGTTGCATAGTTTTTCCCATGAAAAATCCTAATAAGAATGCTACAAAAATAATAACATACCCTGTTTTATCTAGATTTGAAAAAATATCGTTTTTTTCCTGTATTTGTAAAGGCGGGTGGTTATAATATACAGGTGGTGGTTGTACGTGGTCATAATAGGGTTCGTTATGATTATGTTCATCATTACGTTCTTCTAATTCATCACTGTTTTTATTCATGAATTCGTCTGGGTTATACTCAATAGGTGTACCAACTTCAGCTTCCATATATAAAAAAAGTATCTATTTTTTTAAGCTCATTATTACTCATCTTCTTCTTCTTCATCATCATCATCCGAATATTCTTCATCTTCGTCTGTATCGTCAACAACAAACCCTTTCAAGTTTCCATTTTCATCTTCATCTGGGTCGGTTTCGTATTCATCGTCGTTATCTTCATCATCTGTACAAAAATCTTCATCGTCTGACTGTAATAAATCTTCATCTGAATCGTATTCGTCGTCCTTAAAATCGTCTTCAACTTCTTCAAATAATTCTAATCGTTCTGGTGCTTTAGAAACTCTCCCGGATCTTGTTCTTGTTTTTACAACCATAGTATTAATTATTATACAGACATTTCCTTTAACTATTTTACTCACTTTCACGCTGTTCTATAACGTTATACAAATACTCAAAATACGTTCTTAAATCACTAATAATAGTATCTATATCTTCTAATTCGTCCGTATCGCCTGACATAGAACTGAGCGATATTTCATTTAAATTTTCTAGTGCCCTGTTTAAATATTTTCTTGATAATTCGGTATTTGTCCTGTGTTCGAGTGCTAATTTGATATTTTCAACGAATTCGCTGTGTATATCTTTATTTAAGCCTGAGTATTTGTAAGATTGTCGTACGAGATTATTTATTTCTGATATGATAATGTTATCGGTATCTCTGTTAATTAAAGAAGATGCAAAGTATATTACAATAGCTAGAACTACTATAGCTATCATTGCGTATCTATAATTTAGATACTATTTTTTCCGGAAGAAAATGTTCGCGGGTGGTACATTTACAAACTTGTTGAATTCTATTTTTTATTATTTTAAAATCTGTATTGTTAGTGTTACATTCACTACACGTATACGTTGTGTTTACTAAATAGTCTTTAGATTTAGATTTAGATTTAGTTTTATTTAATTTTATACTTGTTACATTAAATGTAGCGTCATTTTTTACCATATGTTTATTTATAAAGTCTAGAAGTGTAGTATTTATGGTACGATCTATGGTATTATCACTTTTCTTTTTGAAAAAAGTTTTATTAGGTGATACATGTTTCTTAACTGTACCGTCTTTGTATAAAATATCTACAATTTTAGGTGGTAATTGATGTCTTTTACCTGTAAAATCTTTACAAAACCCATAATGTCTCATAATATCAGTAGTAGAAAAACACTTTTGTGCGATTGTTTCTCCTAGTATATGAAACCATACATGATTAGAATTATGGTTACATTTTTTATTTTCACAATAAAAAGAGTTGGTTGATACTAGAAACTGATTATTAGATTCAAACATTTTTGTGATACGCGAAGTTTTCTGACCTTCGAGGTGTTTGTTTATAAAGTTTTGTAAAAGACATATAACCTCTTGGTTTTTGAGTTCATTTTTTATTTCCATTTGTGTAAAAGATGAACCTTCATTTGATTGAAACGCCGTTTTTCCTTCTATAATATTTGGTTTTGTACTTTGACTACGTATCGTTGCCATGTGTAGAAGATTAACATCTGGGTGTGGTAATATAGTTTCGAGTAGCGTGAAAGGACCTTTGTTACCTTTATAAATGAAATAGGGTAAGTATTCACCCTGGATAACTTTACCCGTATTATTACATTCTTTACACCCTTGTCCAGAACACTTTTCATGTTTAGCACGTTTATGTGAAAAAGGCATACGAAAACCACTCCCTTTTGTTTTTCTATCTGAACTACCGTATACGGCAGAATCAACGACGTCTTCCCAATTTACTGAACCATACACTAATTTTAGAGTATCTATAACATGTTCCCTTATAGCTATTGCTGAAGATCTATTCACTGTAAAACCTTCCCAGTTTATATGAACACCTGTTTTTATTAGTTTATTCGAAACCTCTTTCGGTTCTGCTATAGATATTAAAGCCTGTCCGGCACCTTCAAATTTACTAACTTTATCACAAATAATTTTACATATACTTTCTACTTGAGTAAGAGTTAATTCAGTTTCATCTTTATAATCGAGATCTATAAAGAAGTTATAATTTTCCGTTTTTTGTTCCACAACAAAAATCTTCTCTCCTAAAGTATACACTTCTACACATTTTTCATAAAAATCATTCAATCTATCAAATGGCACAGAAAGGATACCCCCATCCATGAGCACATGTGATACATTGGAGTTGTTTAAGAACCCCTGTTCTCTACACCATTGTTTAAACATGGTATATACTTATAAAGTATTGGTTTTATTTTTTTATATTCATTCACTATCGTAGTGATGTCGCCAAAGTGTTTTTCTAAACGATATTTCTGGATATTGTTCCTGTTCTGATAAAGATTTTTTCAAAACGAGAAGTTCGTAAACTTTATCGTCCTTGTGTAATTCTGCGTACCTTTCTGCCCTGTCACGCGTGTACCCGTGTCTTTCGACGAGTAATTCCTGTATTTGAGATAGTATATAAGCCTTGGACTTCATTATTTAATAGAGAAGGTTTTTCTATTAACAGAAGTTACACACGCGTAAAATTCTGGGTTATTGAGTACGTTTTTAACTATACGATCCCACTGTTTTTTCGTATTAAATTCCGATAAGGTTTCAAAATTCATAAAATCATTTTCATCATGGGTCCTTTTAATGGGTAACTTTTGTATTTTTTTTAAATTTGTTTTTTGTTTTTCATCGTTAAACTTCTTAACGAGATCATTTTGTTCCTGTTGCGTATAATTTACGAAAAATATGAAGACGTTATATTCTAAATCTACACCCGGACTTTCTTTTACGACAAACTTGAAGTCTGTATATTCGCCTTTCTTTAGATTGACAACACCTCTCGTTTCTTCGTCTAGTTCTCGTAAGGCACATCTAATAGGATTAGGTATTTCTTTTCTTCTACACCCTCCGGTAACGAAAATCCAATCTTTGAATCGTCGGTCTCGGACAGTCAGGAACTTTGGTTTAGAACCCGTAAACATTACGGGAATGGCTATAGCTTTATATTTTTTCATTGCGCGATTGCAAGTTATAATTGAGCGAGATGATTATTCTGAAGATTCTTCTTCGCTATCTTGATTTTCTTCACTATCTTCATCAACTTGGGTTTCTTTTGGTGTATCTTTTTGTTCAATTTTTTGTGCTGGTCCTGGTACTCTGACGGGTGTTATTTGGGACAAAAATGAAGATATTTTTCCATTCATTCCTTTAACACTTTCCATTTCTTCCCTGGTCGTTTTAAGTTCTTTATACATATAAATAGACGCTGCTATACACATTATAATAGCAACAATTATGGCGGTTTCACGGTCGAATGTAAACATTTTATAGTAAAATAGAAGCTCATGTTTTTAAGTTCGTATAATCGCACCCATGTGTACACCGTCTTCTTTTGGACACTCGTATCCCATTTGAGCAAATTGAATCTCCTGGTAATGTCCATCTTTACACTCCGCATTTTGTACGGGTTCTTCGTGTTTAGAGTTAATGAGATGATTCAAAGTTCCGGATTTAGGATCGTAAGTTATAATAAAAATGAAAGCTAGTAAAAAAACTAATTGCCAGAACATTTATAATAAGTGGCTAAATTAAATTAGTTCGAGTACATCAAACCACCCATACCGTTTTCGATACGGAGGATGTTGTAGTTAACACCGTAGAGGTCTTCATCGAAGATCAAATTGTCAGAAACGAGTCTCGCGGAATCGAGTCTACTGAAATTGAGCGACCCCGTTGGTTGAATCTTCGTTGTATCGAGACAGAATGGAACCAACAAGGTACCAGCGTCAACCGTGGACGATTGAGTATGGTAGTAGATTGGAGCCGTGGAGAAATGTGGTTCGTAATTTTGGAAGTCTGTAACATCTGTACCATTGATTTGGAGTTTGAGTTTGGTAAGGTTAGTGGTAACACCGTCAAAGTTGGATGATTTTTTTGCAATCAAATACTTCATTGGGTGGTTAAAGTTAAGTTCCTGGATTTTACCTTTGGATGCAACGGCCTTTTGTGTTTGTGTGACGATCATGTTTTGTGGCGTAGAGGACAAAGCGGTACGTTCATCTGTGTCGAGGTGGATGAATTGGGCGTACACTTCCAAATCTTCTTTACCGCTTTCTAATGTCTTCCACGTAATTCTCAATTCAACATCGTGGTATTGGAGCGCGACCAATGGGAGCGCGGATTGGGCGTTTTCGCAAAACGAAAATCTGAGTGGGTAAAACTTATCAGCCGCGAGTGCCCACGTCGATTTCGAATACGATTGATTCATAGCAACTGGTGCGAGAGTATTAATAAAAGCACCATCTTGTGTATCGATGACTTGACCACCGATCAAAAGTTCAACCTTGGAAACATCATCGGTCCAATTCGTAATATCACCTGATCTATTGGCGAGGTAGACGTAGCCGAGCATATCACCTTTACGCTCGAACCTAATGGTAGACATACCATCGCTAACGGGGTTGCCCTGGATAGTTTGTCTTTCGACAGTTTGGGCAAAGTTTGTGTGACGTTTATAGTTGGATCTGAAAAAGGAAACTTCGGGTTGACCGACGAGGTGCGCATCTTGGGCACCGATTGCAACGAGTTGGGCTATACCTCCAGACATATTTTATATTATACTAAGGTTTTTTATTTTTAAGCCCATGTATAATATGAAAGATTCTATAA
>Ga0213862_10000214_pt1 | contig 24551 bp, 37 predicted proteins | sample PICome_7_FD_160092 | JGI IMG/M metagenome (GOLD analysis project Ga0213862, IMG submission 160092) | Coastal seawater microbial communities near Pivers Island, North Carolina, United States - PICO266 | ecosystem: Environmental > Aquatic > Marine > Coastal | place: USA: North Carolina... | reverse complement strand
AGGAGATGAATATTCAACCATTGTACAATTACTTGAATCAGGTGATATAAATCCATATTTTATATTATTTTTTATTTCATTAAAACTATTTAAGTAAAAAAGATCAGAAATTACAACATTTAAAAAGCCAGAAACAACATTATAAGAAGCAAATAAATTTTCATTACTTAATAGATAATCTCCAATATTAGTAGCAAGATCCTTAGGGTTTGTTTTTAGAAGCTTTAATAACGGAAAAACAACTAATGTCAGATCTCCTTCAAAATCATCTCTGGTTGCTTGTATTTCAACATCTTCTACTGAAATGTTGTAAATTTTATCAATAGCTTCAATAACATAAGATTTAAGTAAAATATCTATTTTTTTCATAATTTATTATAAATATAATGTTAATCTAGTTTAGATTTGGAAGAAACACTTCAGCCATCATGCATCTAGCACTACCACCACCAAGAGTTTCTATACAATCTAACGGAGTATGGACAATTTCAGCAAACTTATTGATATCACTAATTTGTAAAGTTGTTAAAGAATTAAATGCTGAACTACTCATAACTAACAACAAAGATCCGCTATTATCTACAACTTGCAACATATTTCCAGCAAAACAATTTACCTGATTTTCAGATATTTCTATTATATATTTGCTGTCATTTTTTAGATGATTAACTAAATTTTTCTTTTCTGAAATATCATCAACACTATCTAAACATACAATTGCAAAATCATTAGCTACACACATCATTACATTAGTATGATAAATCAATTTTCTTTCATTATTAACAGACTGAAAGGCATTAAAAATGACTGGAGTATATTCAAAGTCTTCACAAAACTCAATTAACAAATCTTCATCTGATCGCTCTGATATAGCACAATATGCTTTACGATTAACTCGATCAAGAACAATACTTCCAGTACCTTCTAAAAATATATTTGAACTTTCAGCAGAGGAATAATCTACAATATTATTAATAATATATCCTTTAGATTCAATAAATCTTAAAATATCATCTCTTCTCTCTAACCTTCTATTAGGAGCAAACATTGGATATAACGCAATATCACCATTAAAATGAAAAGACAACCAATTATTTGGAAAGACTGAATCAGGAGTGTCATGAATATTATCGTCTTGAAAAACAATTACATTTATACCTTTGGAAGATAATAAATTAACAAAATTATCAAATTCAAATTTAGCTTTAGTATTAATTTCTTCGAATGATAGTTTAGAATTCTTATCTTGATAATGATTGTTAATTGCAGTTTGACAATTATACGCAAAAGCATAGGGTCTAACCATTAAAATTGTATTAGTACTTTGAATATTCATATTATTCTCTAATTAATGGCATAGTTGAACATCTTAATAATCCTTCTTGTTTAGAAATTTCAGAGTATTTAATTTTTTCGACGTTAATATTTCTTTTTTCAAGCCAATTATTTAATCTTTCAAAAGATTTCTCAGAAACAACTGTATCTTCAGAAATTGAGAAAATATTACAATTCATATTATACATTTCATCTTTATCAACAAAAAATATATTTTCTTCTCCATAAAAGTTAACTAACCAATCACATTGATCTTTTAATAAAAAGCCCCCCTTATGAATAATAGCATATTTATTTCCTACTGGCTGAAAACAACAGTCTAAATGAAGAGCGTTATCTTTTGGAGAAGAATTTGACTTTCTCAATTCAAAGGATCTGACAATTTTTTTTGGAAATAAAGATTTAATAATTTCTACAGAATTTTTGTTTGTTCTGGCTGTAATGTAACTAGAATAATCGGTACCAGAATATGTACCAATAAAAATATATTTACCATCTACAATTACATCTCCTCCTTCAATATGACAATTTTTGGGAAGCTTAATTATACTGCTTTCAGGAATATCATTTAAAATATGTTTGACTGCTGATATCTCTTGAGATCTGTTCTCAATCATATTTGAAATAATTAGCTTATCATCAATTACAAATGAGATATCTCTAGAAAAAATTTGATTGTAATCCTTTAATAATTTTGGTCTATAAACTTCAACTCCATGCTTTTTTAATACTTTTTCGAAAAAGGACATTTCCTTTACCATAGAATTTTCTGTAGGATAAGTTCCATTTAAAATATGCTCCTTACTCTTTGGATCATAACAATCATTAATATGTGGAATAGGACCATTTGAATTTGCAATACCTAAAATAACTGCCTTTAATAAAGAGGTCTCGCTATTAATCTTAATATTTAACATATTTATATTATGAGGTACTAAAAGATTTTATTTTATCTATTTGAAATAGAGGTGTAATTTCTGTGATTATATCCTGTATAAATCTGTCTTGGCCTTCCGATTGGTTCATTTCTCATTCTCATTTCTCTCCATTGAGCTATCCACCCTGGAAGTCTTCCTAATGCAAACATCGCAGTAAACATATCAGCAGGTATACCCATGGCTCTATATATTATTCCAGAATAAAAGTCTACATTTGGATAAAGACTTCTTTCTACAAAATAATTATCACTTAATGCTTCTTTTTCAAGTCCTTTTGCAATATCAAGAACAGGATCAGTAACTCCTAAATCAGAAAGTACCTCATCGGCAGCTACCTTAATTATTTTTGCTCTTGGATCAAAACTCTTGTAAACTCGATGTCCAAACCCCATTAACCTAAAAGGATCTTGTTTATTTTTGGCTTTTTGCATATACTTATTAGTATCACCTCCGTCATTGTTAATTGCCTCTAGCATTTCTAAAACAGCTTGATTAGCACCCCCATGAAGTGGACCCCATAGTGCAGAAATTCCTGCAGAAATAGATGCAAATAAACCAGCGTGAGAGGAACCTACAATTCTAACCGTTGAAGTAGAACAGTTTTGTTCATGATCAGCATGAAGTATAAGAAGCTTATTTAATGCATTAACTAAAATACTATTTTGCAAATAAGGCTCATTAGGTTTATTAAACATCATTTTTAAAATATTTTCAACGTAACCTAAAGTTGAATCTCCATAATCTAAAGGCAATCCATTTTTCTTTCTAAATGTCCAAGCTATTAATACAGGAATCTTACCTAAAACCTTTACAATAGTATTATAAAGCTCAGATTTACTTCTATCATAGTCAATATTATTGGAACTAGGGTTAAAAGCTGTTAGAGCACTTGTTAAAGAAGAAAGGATTCCCATTGGATGAGCAGATTTAGGAAATGCATCAAGAATTTTTTTTATATCATCATCAACAATACTCTCTGCCTTAATATCATTATGAAATTTATCATATTCATCTTTATTTGGAAGTTCTCCAAAGATTAATAAATAGGCTACTTCTAAAAAACTAGCCTTATTAGCTAGATCATCAATTGAATAACCTCTATATCTTAATATTCCTTTTTCCCCATCTAAATATGTGATAGCACTTTGACAAGAACCTGTATTTTTAAAACCAGGATCAATAGTAGTAATGCCACCAGTGAGTGTTCTAAGATTTTTAATATCAATTGACATTTCGTTTTCTGATCCTTCAATAATAGGAAAATCAAACTTTTGATTATTTATATGTAAAGTTGCTTTTGTTGACATTAATTTCGAATATTAAGGATTGCAAAAATACAAAATATCTCTCGAAATTAAAAGAGAAATAATTACTGCTTAAAAACACTACCTTTAGGATAAATAGCTCTAGAACCTAATTCTTCTTCGATTCTAAGAAGTTGATTGTATTTAGCCATTCTATCACTCCTAGATGCTGATCCGGTTTTTATCTGACCTGTTGTTAAAGCAACAGCTAAGTCCGCAATAGTATTATCTTCTGTCTCTCCAGATCGATGAGACATTACAGATGTAAAGCCTGCTTTTTGAGCCATCTTAACCGCATCTATAGTCTCAGTAAGACTACCAATTTGATTAACTTTAATTAAGATTGAATTTGCTATACCTTCTTTAATTCCTATAGATAATCTTTCAACATTTGTAACAAATAAGTCATCTCCAACTAATTGAACTTTATCTCCAATCAGATCTGTCAAATATTTCCAGCCTTCCCAATCGTTTTCATCCATTCCATCTTCAATTGAGATAATAGGATATTTAGAAGTTAATTTTGCTAAATACTCTGCTTGTTCCTTACTTGATAAAGTTTCACCAGAATCTCCCTCAAATTTCTTATAATTGTATTTGTCATTTTCATAAAATTCCGCAGAAGCACAATCTAATGCTATTAAAATATCTTTACCAAATACATATCCAGCGTTACTAACAGCTAAAGATATAGTATCCAAAGCATCTTCAGTACCGCTTAATTTTGGAGCAAAACCACCTTCATCTCCAACGGCTGTACTTAATTTCCTACTATTTAAAACTTTTTTTAAATGATGAAATATTTCGCTTCCCATTTGCATAGCTTGAGTGAATGAATCTGCCAATACTGGAATTATCATAAATTCCTGAAAAGCAATTGGAGCATCACTATGCGACCCCCCATTAATTATATTCATCATAGGTACTGGCAATGTCGAAACATTATCACCACCAATGTATTTATAAAGAGGAATATTTTTTTCAGTTGCTGCAGCTTTAGCTACCGCTAAAGAAACACCTAAAATCGAATTAGCTCCAAGATTTGACTTATTTTTAGTACCATCTAAGTCTAACATTAGATTATCAATATCAGTTTGATTAAAAACAGACTTACCGATTAAAGCAGGAGCTAAAATATTATTTACATTTCTTACTGCTTTCATCACTCCTTTTCCTAAGTAATTCGTACCTCCATCTCTTAATTCAACAGCCTCATGTTCACCGGTTGATGCTCCGGAGGGTACTGCTGCTCTTCCAAGACTATTATTTTCAGTAATTACATCGACTTCAACAGTTGGATTACCTCTTGAATCGAAAATTTGTCTAGCTTTAATTTCTTTAATGTTTGACATAAAAAGTGTCTATATAGATTATAGGGCAAAAATATAATTTAAAAAGTTATTTGTTATGAAAAAAGATAATAATTAACGAAAACGTGATAGTAAAGACTAACTAGCTAAAATATTTTCAATGAACTGATCAAATAGATATGAAGAGTCATGTGGCCCAGGGCTTGCCTCAGGATGATATTGTACAGAAAAACAATTATGATCTTTAAGTTTTATACCTGCTACAGTTTTATCATTCAAATGGATATGAGTTATTTCTATATTTTTATGCTCTTCAGCTTCTTTCTTATTAATTGCAAATCCATGATTTTGTGAAGTAATCTCTCCTTTTCCTGTTGTAAGATTTTTAACTGGATGATTAATCCCTCTATGGCCATTATGCATCTTATAAGTAGAGATACCGTTTGCAAGTGCAATAATTTGATGTCCTAAACAAATACCAAATAAAGGATGATTATTTTCAATTATTTTTTTAGCTACATTTTGAGCTGATTTTAAAGGCTCTGGATCTCCAGGTCCATTAGATAAAAAATAACCATCCGGCTTCCACTTTTTCATTTCTTCATAAGTAGTGTCAAAAGGAAAAACTTTAATGTAAACTCCTCGTTTAGCTAAATTTCTTAAAATATTTTTTTTAATTCCTAAATCTAAAGCGGCAACTTTAATACTTGAATTCTCATCTCCAAAAAAATAAGAAGTCTTAGTAGATACTTTTGAAGCTAATTCAAGTCCTTTCATGGAAGGAACAAGATTTAGTTTACCAATTAATCCTTCAACATTATCAATATCTGTAGTTATAACAGCATTCATTGCTCCATTTTCTCTAATATAGCTTACAAGGGCACGGGTATCAATATCAGAAATTGCAAACAATTTATTATTGCTTAAAAATTCTTCTAATGAATTATCAGCTAGCGTACGAGAATAATTATAACTAAAGTTTTTACAAATTAAACCTGAAATCTTGATAGAGTCAGATTCTATTTCATCATTATTGACTCCGTAATTACCAATATGAGGGTTAGTCATAACCATTAGTTGTCCAAAATAGGAAGGATCAGTAAAAATTTCTTGATATCCAGTCATACCAGTATTAAAACAAACTTCACCAAAGGCAGTCCCTTTACCATAAACTGATTTTCCATAAAAAATAGTCCCATCAGCTAATAACAAAATAGCTTTAAAACGCGTCTTATACTCCATTATGGCAAAAATAATTTATAATAATTTAAATTTTAAATTATTTGTAAAAAAAAAGAGGTTAAATTTTAACCTCTTATTAACAATTTATAATAAATTTAGATACTATCGTAATACTCAAGTAAAGTAATAATATCTTTAATATTCTTAAGTGATAGAGAATTAGATGAAACAAAACTGTCCAACATCGCAGTTATAGTTTTGTCAACATCTAATATTTTGTATAAAGATTTTCTTTTAAGTTTCAATGGATTTATAGCTCCATTTATCATTATAAAAAAATCCTCACTTCTTACGTACTTATCATTTGGCCTGTTAACTAAAGGGTTAGCGCTTCCTGCAATAAGTTTTACTTTAAACCCTTTCATTAATTTGTATTTTTCAGAGTCAAATAACATTTCATACACTCTATTATCATCATTATAATAGAAGTTCTTATAGGTCTTGTTATTTATTACAATCTTTTTAATATTATTAAAAGTAAACGAGAATATAGAATCTGACTGGTTAATTTTAGCTTCAAATGAATTTCTATCTAAATTTAAATTAATTCTTTTAACAAGAAATTTATCATTAGACAGAGTGTGTATTGTTGCAGTATTATTCCAGTCTTCAAACAAATGAAAAGTTCCATCAATCTGTCTCTTAGGATTATAAAACATCATTGAGCTTCCATAAGCACTCCCATTTCCAGTCGCTAATTGAGCATAATTTTCCATAGCTTGAGACCCACCTGAATCAACTGTATTAACCTGTGAAAAAAGTGTTGTAGTAGAGACTATTATAATTGATAATGTTATAAATAAACTTTTCATTTTTTTTTTATTAAAATTAAAGAATAAATTAAAGAGTTAATGTTAATGAATTATTAATATAAAAAAACTATTCTTCTTCAGAAATAGTTTCTTTAGTTACTACTGGATTAACATTAGCAGTATTTTTTGAACTACCTCTTCTACTTCTTCTAGTACCAGATTTTTTCTTTGTAGAGTTACTGTAAATACTATTATAATCTACAAGTTCAATCATAGCCATATCCGCATTATCTCCTAGTCTATTACCTAACTTAATTATTCTTGTATAACCACCAGGCCTATCTCCTATTTTTGCAGAAATATCTCTGAATAATTCTGCAACAGCTTCTTTTTGTCTTAATCTAGAAAAAACTAATCTTCTATTTTGAGTTGTATCAGATTTAGATTTAGTTATTAAAGGCTCAACAAACTGCTTAAGAGCTTTAGCCTTAGCTGTTGTTGTGTTGATTCTCTTGTGCTCAATTAAAGAGCAAGCCATATTGGCTAGCATAGATTTTCTGTGAGCAGTTTTTCTTCCTAAGTGATTAATTTTTTTACCGTGTCTCATTACTTATTACATTAAAATATTTTATAATTAGTCCTTATCTAATTTATACTTAGTTAAATCCATACCAAAACTCAAGCCTTTAACAATAACTAATTCTTCTAACTCAGTTAATGATTTTTTACCAAAGTTTCTAAACTTCATTAAATCATTTTTATTAAAAGAAACTAAATCACCTAAAGTGTCTACCTCAGCTGCTTTCAAACAATTAAGAGCTCTAACAGATAAGTCCATATCAATCAATTTAGTTTTTAGTAATTGTCGCATATGTAATGATTCCTCATCATAGGTTTCAGTTTTTGCAATTTCATCAGCTTCAAGAGTAATTCTTTCATCAGAAAATAACATAAAATGATGTATTAAAATTCTAGCTGCATCTGTTAATGCGTCCTGTGGATTTATTGAACCATCCGTCATTATTTCAAAAACTAATTTTTCATAATCTGTTTTTTGTTCAACTCTAAAATTTTCTACAGAATATTTAACATTTTTGATGGGAGTAAAAATTGAATCTGTAAAAATAGTGCCAATAGAAGCATTAGATTTTTTATTTTCTTCAGCAGGAACGTATCCTCTACCTTTCTCTATATTTAATTCAATCTCTAATTTAACTTTAGAGTCTAAATTACAAATGACCTGATCAGTATTTAATATTTGGAAACCTGAAATATATTTTTGAAAATCACCAGCAGTAATTTGATCTTTTCCAGAAATAACAATTGATACTATTTCATTATCTACTTCATCAATTTGTCGTTTAAAACGCAGTTGTTTTAAATTTAATATTATCTCTGTAACATCTTCAACAACTCCCGGAATTGTTGAAAATTCATGATCAACACCTCCAATTTTAACGGAAGTGATTGCAAAACCTTCTAAAGATGATAATAATACTCTTCTAAGAGCGTTTCCAACAGTTAAACCATAACCAGGCTCAAGAGGTCTGAATTCGAATTTACCATCAAAATCAGTAGAGTTTATCATTATTACTTTGTCTGGTTTTTGAAAATTTAATATTGCCATAATACTATATATTAATTGTTATTTTGAGTACAATTCAACAATGAACTGTTCGTTAATATTTTCTGGAATTTGAATTCTAGCAGGAACAGAAACATAAGTTCCTTGCATTAAATCATTATTCCAAGTTATCCATTCATAAACATTTGAAGAGTTTGAAAGAGATCTTTCAATTGTTTCCAATGATTTTGATTTTTCTCTGACTGCTACAATATCTCCAGCTTTCAAACTATAAGATGCTATGTTAACTATAGATCCATTGACAGTAATATGTCTATGAGATACTAATTGTCTTGCTCCACTTCTAGAGTTAGATAAACCCATTCTATAAACAACATTATCCAGCCTTGATTCACAAAGTTGTAATAAAACTTCACCTGTAATTCCAGATGCAGCAGTTGCTTTTTTGAACATGTTTCTGAATTGCTTTTCTAAGATACCATATGTATACTTAGCTTTTTGTTTTTCCATTAATTGAATAGAATATTCAGATTTTTTTCCACGTCGACGATTATTTCCATGTTGACCTGGAGGATAATTTCTTTTTTCAAAAGATTTATCTTCTCCGAAGATTGCTTCGCCGAATTTTCTTGCGATTTTAGTTTTTGGACCAGTATATCTTGCCATTTTTATTATTTTTTAGAGTAACTATGAATTAAGGTCTTAATTTAATCCTTCGATAGTATTTTATCTCTTTGTTATACTTATTACTTATTAAACTCTTCTACGTTTTGGTGGTCTACAACCATTATGAGGAGTAGGAGTTACATCTATAATTTCAGTAACTTCTATACCACCATTGTGGATAGATCTTATTGCTGATTCTCTACCATTTCCTGGACCTTTAACATAAACCTTTACTTTTCTTAAGCCTGCTTCTTTTGCTACTCCAGTAGCATCTTCAGCGGCTAGCTGAGCAGCATAAGGTGTATTCTTTTTGGATCCTCTAAAGCCCATTTTACCGGCTGACGACCAAGAGATTACATCTCCTTTTTTATTTGTCAGGGAAATAATAATATTGTTAAATGATGCAACTATGTGAGCCTCACCTATTGAATCAACAATTACTTTACGTTTTTTAGTACTTGACTTTGCCATATTACTAATTTATTTATTTAGTTACTTTTTTCTTATTAGCAACTGTTTTTCTTCTTCCTTTTCTTGTTCTGGAGTTGTTTTTAGTTCTTTGACCTCGTAGAGGTAATCCTGATCTATGTCTGATTCCTCTGTAACAACCAATATCCATTAATCTTTTAATGTTTAATTGTGTTTCAGATCTTAACTCTCCTTCAATTGTAAATAATCCAACAGCTTCACGAATTTTACTAATTTCTGAATCTGTCCAATTACTAACTTTTGTACTTTCGTCGACTCCAGCAGAAACTAAAATTTCCTTAGCACGACTTCTTCCTATACCGTAAATGTAGGTAAGGGAAATAACTCCTCTTTTTTGTTTTGGTATGTCTACACCTGCTATTCTTGCCATAATTAACCTTGTCTTTGTTTAAATCTTGGGTTCTTTTTGTTTATCACATAAAGTCTACCTTTTCTTCGTACGATCTTACAATCTGCACTTCTTTTTTTTACTGAAGCTCTTACTTTCATGATTTTAATTTAATATCTATATGTTATACGAGCCTTAGTTAAATCATAAGGGCTCATTTCTAATTTTACTTTATCACCAGGCAATAACTTTATGTAATGCATTCTCATTTTTCCAGAAATATGAGCAGTAACTACATGCCCATTTTCTAATTCGACTCTAAACATTGCATTAGATAATGCCTCAATAATTGATCCGTCTTGCTCTATAGCTGCTTGTTTTGCCATTATATACCTGTTTTTCTGTTTTTACCTGCTTTCATCAAACCATCGTAGTGTTTGTTGAGCAAATATGAATTAATTTGTTGCATAGTATCAATTGCCACGCCGACCATAATCAATAAAGAAGTACCACCGAAAAATAATGCCCACCCTTGTTGAACACCTAAATATTTTACAATTAAGGCTGGAAATACAGCAATTAATGCTAAAAAAATTGAACCAGGAAGGGTAATATTTGACATTACATTATCTAGAAAATTAGATGTTTCAGAGCCTGGTCTTATACCTGGGATAAATCCACCACTTCTTTTTAAATCATCTGCCATTTTATTAGTCGGCACTGTAATAGCTGTATAAAAATAAGTGAATATGATTATAAGTATTCCAAACAAGATATTGTAATATAAACCAAACATGTCTTGAAAATGCGTGTTTATCCATCCTCCAATTAAATTATCTTTAAATTGTTCACCAACTAAACCTGGGACAAACATTAATGCTTGGGCAAAAATTATTGGCATAACACCAGATGCATTTAATTTAAGAGGTAAAAACTGTCTTGAACCTGAAATGTTTTTTTCATAACTACCAGATGCAGTTCTTCTTGCATATTGTACTGCTATTTTTCTAACAGCCATTACAAGGTAAACTGATGCTAAAATAATTAACCACCATATAACTAATTCAATTAATATCATCATTAAACCACCATTAGCACCTCCATCTAATCTTAATGATACTTCTTGAACAAATGATTGAGGTAAAGTTGCGATAATACCTACGGTAATTAACAACGATATTCCATTTCCAATACCTTTATCAGTAATTTTCTCTCCTAACCACATTGCAAAAATACAGCCAGTAACTAATATAATTGTACCTGAAAAATAAAACACAGTTGGATCTAAAAGAAAAGCTTCTTGAGGAATGCCAAACATTATACTTAAACTTGCTAAATAACCTGGAGCTTGCACTAAACAAATTGCGATAGTTAACCATCTTGTAATCTGAGTGATTTTTTTTTGACCACTAGCTCCTTCTTTTTTAAGTTTATCTAAATATGGAACAGCAATACCCATTAATTGAACAACAATAGATGCAGATATATATGGCATTATACCTAATGCAAAAATTGATGCGTTTGCAAAAGCACCACCAGTAAATGCATTTAATAGACCTAAAATACCTTCCGAAGTTCGTGTTTCTAAACCACTACCAAGAAGCATTTCGGCATCAATACCTGGAATAGTTATTTGTGCACCAAAACGGTATACTAATAACATGGTCAAAGTAAAAAGAATTCTATCTTTTAACTCAGTAATTTTCCAAACGTTTTTTAAAGTTTCTATAAATTTCATATTGTTTATAATATAACTGCTTCTCCACCAGCTGCTTCAATTGCATTTTTTGCACTTGCAGTGAATTTGTGAGCAGATACTTTAACTTTTGCTTTTAATTCTCCTCTACCTAATATTTTTACTAGCTCATTCTTTCTTGCTAATCTTAATTCCACAATAGAATTAAAATCAAGAGAACCTTTAATTTTTTTGTTATCAACTAATTCTTGAATTACATCAAGATTAATACCTTGGTATTCCTTTCTATTGATATTAGTAAAACCAAATTTAGGTACACGTCTTTGAAGTGGCATTTGCCCACCTTCAAAACCAATTTTTCTAGAGTATCCCGATCTAGATTTTGCACCTTTATGACCTCTAGTTGCAGTTCCACCTTTTCCAGAACCTTGACCTCTACCAATTCTTTTACTATTATTTTTTACTGATCCTTCAGCAGGTTTTAAATTACTTAAATCCATTCTAGTATTTTATTTTTTAAGCTTCTTTAAATGAAACTAAATGATTAACTTTTTTTATCATACCAAGAATATTAGCTGAAGCATTATGTTCAACACTTTGACCAATTTTCTTAAGACCAAGAGCTACTAAAGTTCTTTTTTGTCTTTGAGTGCGATTAATAGCACTTCTTTCTTGTGTAACTATAATTTTTTTCATCTTTTTATCCATTAAAAACTTTTTGAAGAGAAATTCCTCTATTTTTTGCAATTGTATTAGCATCTCTTAGTTTTAATAAAGCATCAAATGTTGCCTTAACAACATTATGAGGATTAGAAGATCCTTGAGACTTCGATAATACATCATGAACACCAACTGCTTCTAAAACAATTCTTAATGCACCACCAGCAATTACACCAGTACCAGGTGCTGCAGGAATAATATTAACTCTAGCGCCTCCATATTTTCCTTTTTGTTCGTGAGGTAAAGTTCCTTTAATAATAGGTATTCTAACTAAATTTTTCTTAGCATCTTCCACTGCCTTAGCTATAGCACTAGCAACATCTTTAGATTTTCCTAAACCATGCCCAACAACTCCATTTTCATCTCCCACTACTACAATAGCAGAAAATCCAAATGCTCTACCACCTTTAGTTACTTTAGTTACTCTTTGTACACCAACTAAACGATCTTTAAGATCTAATCCACTCGGCTTTACTGTTTCTACGTTTTGATACATAATATATATTAAAATTTAAGTCCTCCTTCTCTAGCTCCATCTGCTAAAGATTTTACACGTCCATGATATAAATAACCTGCTCTGTCAAATGAAATTTTAGAAACTCCTAACTTCACAGCTTTTTTTGCTAATGTTTTACCAACTAAGTTAGAAATGTCTTTTTTATTTCCTTTCTTATCAATATCCTTTTCTCTTGAAGAACAAGCACATATTGTTTTCCCTGAAACATCATCAATTAGCTGTGCATATATTTCTTTATTACTTCTAAATACAGCAAGCCTTGGATTTTGTTCAGTACCAGAAATAGTTTTTCTAATTCTATTTCTAATTCTTTGTCTTCTATCTTGTTTTGTTAACGCCATAATTAATTTATCTTTTAAGCAGATTTTCCTGCTTTTCTTCTTATTTGTTCTCCAACAAACCTAATCCCTTTTCCTTTGTATGGTTCTGGTTTTCTAAATGATCTAATTTTTGCAGCAACTTGTCCAACAAGTTGTTTATCACTAGATGTTAATTTAACAATTGGGTTTTTTCCTTTTTCTGAAATTGTTTCAACTTTTACCTCAGGGACAACTTCTAATACAATATTATGAGAAAAACCTAATGCAAGATCAAGTTTTTGACCTTGATTAGTTGCTCTATATCCAACCCCTACTAACTCTAATTCTTTAACCCATCCGGTAGAAACACCAGTTACCATGTTATTGATAAGTGCTCTATATAAACCGTGTTTAGATTTATGTAATTTATGTTCAGAGGTTCTAGACAATACAACGGTATTATCTTCAACTTTTACAACAATATCTGAAATTTCTTGAGTAAGTTCTCCTAATTTTCCTTTAACAGTAACTATATTATCATTAAAAATGACTGTTACTCCTTCTGGAATCGATATTGGGTTATTTCCTATTCTTGACATTATAGTTATCTTTAAAGTTAGTACACGTAACAAATTACTTCACCACCTACATTTTTTCTTTTAGCTTGCTTTGCTGTCATAACTCCTTTAGAAGTAGACACAATTGCAATACCTAATCCATTTAAAATTCTAGGTAGATCATTTGAATTTGAATATTTACGTAAACCTGGTTTACTTAATCTTTGTATTTTTCTAATTACAGATTCTTGGCTAATATTATTGTACTTGAGTGCAATTTTTATTGAACCTTGAGCTGTAGTTTCCTCAAACTTATAACTTAAAATATAACCTTGATCAAATAATATTTTTGTTATTTCTTTTTTAAGATTTGATGCAGGAATATCTACTACCCTATGCTTTGCAGCAACTGCATTTCTAATTCTAGTTAAATAATCCGCTATTGGATCTGTATACATAATTTTTATTTTTAAGACTATGGTTTTTAGTAAATAACTAAACCTTTAATCAATTAATATTATTACCAACTTGCTTTTCTAACACCTGGTATTAAACCTTTATTTGCCATTTCTCTAAATAAAACTCTAGAGATACCAAATGTTCTCATGTAACCTTTTGGTCTACCTGTTAACTTACATCTATTGTGCATTCTAATTGGAGATGCATTTTTTGGTAATTTTTGTAATGCTTGATAATCTCCAGCTTCTTTTAAAGCTTTTCTTTTTTCAGCATATTTTGCTACAGTCTTTGCTCTTTTTACTTCACGAGCTTTCATTGATTCTTTAGCCATATTTTAATTTTTTTTAAATGGTAAACCAAGTTCTGTTAATAATGATTTTGCTTCTTTATCGGTATTAGCACTTGTTACAAATGTAATATCCATTCCAGAAATTTTATTGACTTTATCAATATTGATTTCCGGGAAAATAATTTGTTCTGTTATACCTAAGTTATAGTTTCCTCTTCCATCAAAGCCAGTTGATTTAATTCCATTAAAATCTCTAACTCTAGGCAACGCTGAAGTAACAAGTCTATCAAGAAATTCAAACATTCTTTCACCTCTTAAGGTAACTTTAACACCAATCGGCATTCCTTTTCTTAGTTTAAAAGTAGCAACATCTTTTTTAGAAATAGTTGATATAGCCTTTTGACCTGAAATATTAGTGACTTCTTCAATAGCATAATCAATTAATTTTTTGTCTGAAACAGCAGCTCCAACTCCTTTAGAAATAACTATTTTCTTAAGCTTAGGAACTTGCATAACATTCTTATAGCCAAACTCTTCTTTTAAGTTTGAAATAACTTTGCTGTTATATTCTTGTTTTAATCTTGGTACGTAACTCATAATTATATTACTTCATTAGATTTTTTTGAAAACCTTACTTTACTATTTTCCTCCATTCTGTATCCAACTTTGGTTAATTCACCAGACGCTGTTACTAGAGAGACGTTAGAAATATGTATAGAGGCTTCTTTTTCTATAATTCCACCTTGAGGGTTTTGTGCGCTAGGTTTCATATGCTTTTTTACCATATTAATTCCTTCTACAATTAATCTACTTTTATCAGAAACAATTTTTAGGACTTTACCTTCGGAACCTTTATGGTTTCCTGCAGTAATCTTAACATTGTCTCCTGTTTTAATTTTTATCTTATTCATAATCTATATTTATAATACTTCAGGTGCTAGCGAAACAATTTTCATAAATTGTTTATCTCTCAATTCTCTAGCAACAGGTCCAAAAACTCTAGTTCCTCTCATTTCACCTGCAGCATCTAATAAAACACAAGCATTATCGTCAAATCTGATGTAACTTCCATCAGCTCTTCTAACTTCTTTTAATGTTCTTACTACTACCGCAGTAGAAACTGCTCCTTTTTTGATAGTTCCATTTGGTGTTGCAGCTTTAACTGAAACAACAATTTTATCTCCAACAGATGCATATCTTCTTTTCGTACCACCCAAAACTCTGATGGTTAAAACTTCTTTAGCGCCAGTATTATCGGCAACTTTTAATCTTGATTCTTGTTGTAACATAATTACTTAGCTCTTTCAATTATTTGTACTAATCTCCAACATTTAGATTTACTCAAAGGTCTTGTTTCCATAATCTTTACAGTATCACCAATATTGCAATCGTTTGTCTCGTCGTGAGCAACATATTTTTTTGTTTTTAACACGAACTTACCATACATAGGATGTTTAACTTTTTTTACTTCTGAAACTACAATAGATTTCTCCATTTTGTTACTAGTAACTACTCCTACACGTTCTTTTCTTAAATTTCTTTTTTCCATTTTTAATAGAATAAATTTATTGTATTTCTCTTTTAGTTATCTCCGTTGCTATTCTCGCTACAGTTCTTCTTAATGATCGAAGCTGTATAGGATTTTCTAAAGGAGATACAGCATGAGTCATCTTTAATTCTCTATAACTCTTTTTAGTCTCTCCAAGTTTTTCACTTAGCTCTTCGTTTGATAATTTAATTATTTCTGACTGTTTCATATATAATAATATTAAGCTTCATAATCTCTAGCGATTACAAACCTTGTTTTTACAGGAAGTTTTTGAGCAGCTAATCTCAAAGCTTCTTTAGCAACATGTAATGGAACACCACCAACTTCGAATAATATTCTTCCAGGTTTAACAACTGCAGCCCAATATTCTACTGCCCCTTTTCCTTTTCCCATACGAACCTCAAGTGGTTTTTTAGTTATAGGTTTATCAGGAAAAATTTTAATCCATAATTGACCTTCTCTTTTCATAAATCTAGTAGCAGCAATCCTTGCAGCTTCTATTTGTCTAGATGTAAGAAAATTAGAGTCTAGTGATTTAATCCCATACATACCATTAGAAAGAAGTGTCCCTCTTCCAGAATTCCCTTTCATTCTTCCTTTTTGGACTTTACGATATTTTGTTCTTTTAGGTTGTAACATTTTCTTTAATTAATTTTATTTTCTTCTTCTAGATTTATTAACAGCATTTCTACCACCACCTTTACCTTGTTTTTTTGACAAACCAACTAATGGAGATAAATCTCTTTTACCATAAACCTCACCTTTCATAATCCAGACTTTAATTCCAAGTCTTCCATAAGTAGTATGAGCTTCAACAAGAGCATAATCGATATCAGCTCTAAAAGTAGATAAAGGAATTCTACCATCTTTGTAGTGTTCATTTCTAGCCATTTCCGCACCATTTAATCTACCACTTATTTGTATTTTTATTCCTTCAGCATTCATTCTCATAGCTGCTGCAATTGCCATTTTAATAGCTCTTTTATAAGATATTCTATTCTCAATTTGTCTAGCAACACTAGAAGCTACTAAATAAGCATCAACTTCTGGTCTTTTAATTTCATATATATTAAGTTGAACTTCTTTACCAGTAATTTTCTTTAATTCTTCTTTTAATTTATCAACTTCTTGACCGCCTTTACCAATAATGATACCTGGTCTTGCTGTTGTAATTGTAATGGTAACAATTTTTAATGTACGTTCAATAATTACTCTTGAAACGCTAGCTTTAGCTAATCTTACATAGATATATTTTCTAATTTTATCATCCTCTGCTAGTTTATCTCCATAATCATTACCACCATACCAGTTTGACTCCCAGCCTCTTATAATACCTAATCTATTACCTATTGGATTTGTCTTTTGTCCCATTTATTAAATACTTTGAGTGTTATTTTTAGAATCAAGTACAATTGTTACATGATTTGATCTTTTTCTTATTCTATGTGCTCTTCCTTGTGGAGCAGGTCTTAATCTTTTTAACATGGAGCCACTATCAACTCTAATTTCAGAAACATATACTTCTGCTTCTTCAAGATTAACTCCTTCATTCTTAGATTCCCAATTGGAAATAGCTGATAATAATAATTTTTCTAATCTTCTAGATGCTTCCTTTTGGCTAAATCTTAAGATATTTAGAGCTCTATCTGCCATTTTACCTCTTACTAAATCAGCTACCAATCGCATTTTTCTAGGAGATGTAGGGCAGTTGTTAAGTTTTGCAAAAGCAACTTTCTTTTTATCAGACTTAATAGTCTCTGCCATTTTAGTTTTACGACTTCCCATATCTATTATTTTTTACCTTTATTTTTTGCACCAGCATGACCTCTAAAAGATCTGGTTGGAGAAAATTCTCCGAGTTTATGACCAACCATGTTTTCAGTAACATAAACAGGAATAAACTGACGCCCATTATGTACAGCAATAGTTTGACCAACAAAATCAGGTGTAATCATACTAGCTCTAGACCATGTTTTGATTACAGTTTTTTTATTAGTTTCAATATTTTTCGCGACCTTCTTATCTAATTTATAGTGAACAAATGGTCCTTTTTTTAATGATCTTGACATATCTTAATTATTTCTTTCTGCGTTCAATAATATATTTATTACTTGCCTTAGTTTTGCTTCTAGTTCTATATCCTTTAGCAGGAATACCGTTTCTAGATCTTGGATGTCCACCAGACGATTTACCTTCACCTCCGCCCATTGGGTGATCTACTGGATTCATAACTACTGGTCTTGTTCTAGGTCTTATACCTAGCCATCTAGATCTACCTGCTTTACCTGAAACAAGCAATTGGTGATCAGAATTAGAAATAACTCCAATTGTTGCTGAACAAGTTTCTAAGATTAATCTAGTTTCTCCAGAAGGCAGTTTAACTGTTGCAAACTTGCCATCTCTAGCCATTAATTGAGCAAAAGCACCAGCACTACGAGCCATTACCGCTCCTTGACCAGGTCTTAACTCAATACAGGAAATTATTGTTCCTAATGGAATACTAGAAAGCGGCATACAATTTCCAATTTCTGGAGCTACGTTATCACCAGAAACAATATTTTGACCAACTTTTAAACCATTTTGAGCAATTATATATCTTTTTTCTCCATCTTGATAATTTAAAAGAGCTATGAATGCAGTTCTATTTGGGTCATACTCAATAGACTTAACTTCTGCAGGAATTCCACCCTTATCTCTTTTAAAATCAATTAAACGGTATCTTTTTTTATGACCACCACCTTTGTAACGCATGGTCATTTTACCTTGACTATTTCTACCACCAGTTCTTTTTTTCGGAACAAGTAAACTTTTTTCCGGCTTATCAGTAGTAATAGCATCATATCCATTAACTACTCTAAATCGCTGTCCTGGGGTAATCGGTTTTAATTTTCTTACTGACATTTTCTTTTAATTACATGTTAGCATACAAATCTATAGACTCACCATCCGCCAGCTGTACAATTGCTTTCTTTACTGCATTTGTTTTACCATGTTGAATTCCCGCTTTTGTGTAACGAGTACTTCTATCTGGACGGACATTTATAGTACGAACTTTTTGAACTGAAACTCCGTAAGCAGCTTCAACTGCTTTTTTAATTTCAACTTTATTCGACTTAACATTAACTTGAAAAGTATAACGATTGTTTAATTCACTATCATTAGTTGCTTTTTCAGTTATTATTGGTTTAATCAAGATATTCATATCTTACTTATTTACTTAAATTTAATTCAATCCCTTCTAGGGCACTTTCAGACAATATTAATTGATCTGCATTTAATAATTTGTAAGTACTTAATTCTGAATGATTTATAACTTCAGAACCTTTCAAATTACGCGATGACAAATATACATTATTATTCGGTGTACCAAAGACAAATAAAGACTTTTTGTTTTCTAACTTAAGAGCTTTCAATACAGAAGTAAAGTTTTTTGTTTTGATGGTATCAAATTCAAAATCTTCCAATACCGTAATTGCTTTATTACTAGCCTTTAATGATAATGCTGTTTTTCTAGCAAGTCTCTTTAAATTTTTATTCAGTTTAAAGCCATAACTTCTAGGTCTTGGTCCAAACATACGTCCTCCTCCTCTAAAAACACCAGATTTAATACTACCAGCTCTAGCAGTACCAGTACCCTTTTGTTTTTTTATTTTTCTTGTACTACCAGAAATATCTGCTCTTTCTTTAGCTTTATGAGTTCCTTGACGTTGATTTGCTAAATATTGCTTAACATCTAAGTACAAAGCATGATTATTTGGTTCGATACCATAAACATCTTTAGAAAGGTCTACCTTTCTGCCTGTGTCTTTTCCTTTATAATCTAATACAGCTACTTTCATTATTTCTGAATTGTTACATAAGAGTTTTTGTGACCAGGAACACATCCTTTAACTACTAAAAGATTTTTTTCTAAAACAACTTTTAAAACTCTTAAATTTTGAACCTTAACTTTCTCTCCACCCATTCTACCTGCCATTTTCATTCCTTTAAAAACTCTTGCTGGATATGAAGCAGCACCAATAGAACCCGGAGCTCTTAATCTATTATGTTGGCCATGAGTAGCTTGACCTACCCCAGCAAATCCGTGTCTTTTTACAACACCTTGAAATCCTTTTCCTTTTGAAATACCTGAAACATCTACAAATTCACCTTCGATAAAGTGATCTACATTTAACGTATCTCCTAAATTGTACTCCTCATCAAAACCTTGAAATTCAACTACTTTTCTTTTGACAGATGATCCAGCTTTCTTAGAATGCCCTATTTGAGCTTTTGAAGAACTTTTTTCAGTCTTGTCATCGAAACCAAGTTGAAGCGCATGATAGCCATCTATTTCTTTAGTTCTGACTTGGGTAACTACACAGGGTCCAGCTTGTATAACAGTACATGGAATATTTTTTCCACTTTCGTCGTAAATACTGGTCATTCCTATTTTTTTTCCTATTAACCCAGACATATTATTTATTTATTTATTTATTTTTCAAAAATTAAGGGTCAAAATAAATCCAACCCTTGAACATATTTTTACCGTTTTTCCTTTGCGAAACGCTCCGGACATGTAATCGAAATAAATTTTCGATTTAATATTACTATACTTTTATTTCTACTTCAACACCACTTGGTAATTCTAGTTTCATTAAAGCATCAATTGTTTTAGATGATGAACTATATATATCAAGTAATCTTTTGTAAGAACTTAATTGAAATTGCTCCCTAGCTTTTTTATTAACATGTGGAGAACGTAAAACAGTAAATAGTTTTTTATGAGTAGGTAGTGGGATCGGCCCAGTAACCACTGCTCCAGTACTCTTTACTGTTTTTACAATCTTCTCAGCTGAATTATCAACTAAGTTGTGATCATATGATTTTAATTTTATTCTTATTTTTTGACTCATATTTTATTTATTATGATTCGCTAGTTCCTCTAGCATCTTTAATAACTTGTTCTGAAATATTTGATGGAGTTTCAGCATAATGTGAAAATTCCATTGTAGATGTTGCTCTACCAGATGATAATGTTCTAAGAGTAGTAACATATCCAAACATTTCTGATAAAGGAACAGTAGCTTTTACTGTTTTAGCGCCAGCTCTATCTCCCATATCACTCACTTGACCACGTCTTCTATTCAAATCTCCAACAATATCACCCATATTTTCTTCTGGTGTAATAACTTCAAGCTTCATAATTGGTTCCATTATCACTGCTTTTGCAGCTTTAGAAGCGGCCTTAAATCCTAGCTTTGCAGCTAACTCAAAAGATAACTGATCAGAATCAACATCATGATAAGAGCCATCAGTTAAGGTAACTTTCATTGCGTCAACTTCATATCCAGCAAGAGGACCATTGATCATAGCTTGTTTAAATCCTTTTTCAACAGATGGGACAAATTCTTTAGGAACATTACCACCTTTTATTTTTGAAACAAACTCTAAACCTTGTTTACCTTCTTCAGCAGGTTCTAAAGTAAATACAATATCTGCGAATTTACCTCTACCTCCAGATTGCTTTTTATAAACCTCTCTGTGTTCAGCTAATCTTGTGATAGCTTCTTTATATTCTACTTGTGGTTGACCTTGGTTAACCTCAACTTTAAATTCTCTTTTTAATCTGTCAACAATAATATCTAAGTGAAGTTCACCCATTCCAGAAATAATAGTTTGTCCAGATGCTTCATCAGTCCTTACAGTAAATGTAGGATCTTCTTCAGCTAATTTAGATAAAGCCATACCTAATTTATCGACATCTGCTTTAGTTTTTGGCTCAACAGCAATACCAATTACTGGGTCTGGAAAGTCCATTGATTCTAAAATAACTGGGTTTTTTTCATTTGACATAGTATCACCTGTCTTAATATCTTTAAAACCTACCGCCGCACCAATATCTCCTGCTTCAATAAAATCGATAGCGTTTTGCTTATTAGAATGCATTTGATAAATACGAGAAATTCTTTCTTTTTTACCAGATCTGTTATTTAGAATATATGATCCCGCGTCTAGTCTACCAGAGTAAACTCTAAAAAATGCTAATCGACCAACAAAAGGGTCAGTAGCAATTTTGAATGCTAGTGCCGAGAAAGGCTCAGAAACTGAAGGCTTTCTTGATGTTTCTAAATCAGTTTTAGGATCAATACCAACAATAGCTTCCTTATCAGTTGGAGATGGTAAATATCTACAGACTGCATCTAATAGAAACTGTACTCCTTTATTTTTAAATGCTGAACCACAAATCATAGGAATAATAGACATATCCATTACAGCAGCTCTCAATGCAGCATGAACTTCTTCTTCAGTAATAGAATCTTCATCCTCCATAAACTTTTCAAGAAGTACTTCATCATATCCAGCAACTTCTTCAATTAATAGTGCTCTGTATTTTTTTGCTTCATCCTTTAGTTCATCAGGAATTTCTATAACATCAAAAGTTGCTCCTTGAGTTTCTTCGTGCCAAACAATTGCTCTATTTTTTACTAAATCAACAATTCCTTTAAAATCTGCCTCATCACCAATATTTAAAACAATTGGAACAGCATTAGAACCAAGCATATCTTTTACTTGCTGACAAACTCCCATAAAATTTGAACCTTGTCTGTCCATTTTATTCACAAATCCTATTCTTGGTACTTTGTAATTATCAGCAAGTCTCCAATTAGTTTCTGATTGAGGTTCAACACCATCAACGGCACTAAATAAAAACACTAAACCATCAAGAACTCTTAATGATCTGTTTACTTCAACAGTAAAGTCAACGTGACCAGGTGTATCAATTATATTAAAATGATATCCTTTTGCGTCTGCAGTTGGCTTTCCATTTTCAGTTGGAAACTCCCAATTACATGTTGTAGCAGCAGATGTTATGGTAATACCTCTTTCTTGTTCTTGCTCCATCCAGTCCATTGTAGCAGCACCATCATGAACTTCACCAATCTTATGAGAAACACCAGTGTAGTATAGTATTCTTTCCGTAGTAGTGGTCTTACCTGCATCAATGTGAGCAGCAATACCTATATTTCTTGTATATTTTAAATCTCTTGCCATTTTTGATTAGAATCTAAAGTGTGAAAATGCTTTATTGGCTTCAGCCATTTTATGAGTATCTACTTTTTTCTTAACTGCACTACCTTCTTCCTTAGAAGCGGCCATGATTTCTGCAGCTAACTTTTGTGCCATAGATTTTTCATTTCTTTTTCTAGAGTAACCTATTAACCACTTCATTGCAGTAGATATTTTTCTGTCAGCTCTGATCGGCATAGGAATTTGAAATGTTGCTCCACCAATTCTTCTACTTCTAACTTCAACATGAGGCATAACATTAGTTAATGCTTCTTTCCATATTTCTAAAGCAGTTTTTTCTTCATCAGTATTTTTTGATTCTACAACATCAATTGCATCATAAAAAATTTTAAATGCAGTTGATTTTTTACCTGACCACATCATCATATTAACAAATCTAGTAACCAATTGGTCATTAAATTTAGGATCTGGTAGTATAGGTCTTTTCTTTGCCTGTTTTTTTCTCATTTCTTCAAATTAAAAGTTAAATTACTTTTTTGGTTTTTTGGCACCATACTTAGACCTTCGTTGTGTTCTTCCTTCAACACCTGCAGTGTCTAAAGCTCCACGAACAATATGATATCTAACACCAGGTAAATCCTTAACCCTCCCACCTCTAACTAATACTATCGAATGCTCTTGCAAATTATGTCCTTCACCAGGAATGTACGCATTAACTTCATTACCATTAGTCAATCTTACTCTGGCAACTTTACGCATTGCAGAATTAGGTTTCTTAGGTGTTGTAGTATACACACGAGTACAAACTCCACGTCTTTGAGGACAAGAATTTAAAGCAGCCGATTTACTCTTCTTAGTTATTTTGGCTCTTCCTTTTTTTACTAACTGTGATATTGTTGGCATATTATATTATAATATTTTTTTATTTTCCCCTATTCATAAGGAGCGTGCAAAGGTAAAAATTTAAATGAATTATTCAAATCTAATTTCTTAAATTTTAAAAGTTTTTTAATTTCAGTCTTAAAAAACACTAATATTAGAATATAAACGTTAACAATTTAGAGTAAAAAATAATGAGAGAAAAAACTTTAAGATTATGTATTTCTATACTGTTATTATGCTGTACATCTGTTAAAGCTGAAGATTTTCAATTCGAAATAATTATAATTGATAAAAACAATAAAGAATTTTTATCATTTAAAAAAAAATCAAATGATATGTTTGGTTTAACAGACTTTGATTTGATAATTGATGAAAAAATTGACAGTCTAAATAGTTTAGGATATATAAATTTAAAAACTCACAAAAAAATAACAACAAATAAACTCATCTCATACATACATCAAAATAATAAAATTGAATACGCATCAATAAAAATTAATGATAGCATATTAAATTTTTTAAATAATAATTTAGAATTCAACAAATATAAGAGTAGTGTAAAAGTAAACTTTATTGAAATAGAGGAATTTTTAAAATCTTCAACTAAAGAAATAGCAAGTCTT
>Ga0213862_10000213_pt1 | contig 24604 bp, 31 predicted proteins | sample PICome_7_FD_160092 | JGI IMG/M metagenome (GOLD analysis project Ga0213862, IMG submission 160092) | Coastal seawater microbial communities near Pivers Island, North Carolina, United States - PICO266 | ecosystem: Environmental > Aquatic > Marine > Coastal | place: USA: North Carolina... | reverse complement strand
TGAAAGCCAAAGAATATGATAGTACAAGAAGTAGAAAAGTATGAATGCCACGAGTGTGGTGTCTACTATTGGGTCATCGATAGAGATGGATTTGAATGTCCAAACTGCCAAGACAATGAGCAGTAGAGCGAGATGGGAACGAGCAATTACCCTGCAAAAAAAGCAGGGTAGATTGTCTCGACAGACAGAAACAGAGACAGGGCAAAAACCTAAAGTCTTGAAGGATAATACCTTGGATAATAAAAAATTTATATAACTTGCAGAACCTATGAAACTAAGTAAACAACAGCTAGATGCAAAGCTAAAGCAGATAGCACAATTCGAAGAAACTTATGGAAGTGACCATGGACAGACTAGTGTCTATGCCATGAAGAAATTTTGTACCGATAAAAAATACAGAGAGCGAGTACGAGATTTCAATAAGTCGATTGCTGAAACATATCAGACCTATCGATTTAAAACTCCTTATAACGATTAGGATTAAAATCGTTTAACTAATATTTATATTATGAATTTTGAAACTGATTATTTAGCCAACAAAATCGAGGACAAAGAACTCCGAGATTTATTAATCAAATCAAGAAAGACAAAAGCCAATGGCAAGACCATTGTAAGACCTGTTCACTACCAAGGAAGAACCTATTGGAATGTCGGACAGGCAATCAACGAAGAGAAAGCGAGAACATCAGATACAACCATTTTAAAAATGGGTGCTATAATGATGGGAGTACAGATGACACTAATGATTATGCTATATTTAGTAGCGAACTTTTTAGGATTATCCTAATGTTTTGTTTTTTGTTTTAGTTAGTCAGGGGAGGCAGAGATGTCTCCCTTTTTTTATGCAATAGTGTCGCCAACGACACTCACAATAGTGTCTTTGCAACGACACTTTAAATAAATAAAAATAAATTTGGTAATGTGCGAATAATGTGTTATCTTTGTGATTATTAATCGAGGTCAGTGTAGACCAATGCACTCCTCACAAACATAAAACTATGTGTATTATTATTATCAAACAAAAGACCAATGCCATTCCAATGGACATCCTCAAGAACTCAGCGAGGATTAATCCTCACGGACTAGGCATTGTTTGGTTAGATACTTATAAGGTATCGTACCACAAATCTAGGGAGTATAAACTACTAGATACAGACAGACCATTCATTGCACACTTTAGGTATGCAACTGTTGGTGCAGTAAACAGAGAGAACACGCATCCATTTGTATGTGGCAACAACTCTGATGAACTGCTAATGATGAACGGAACTATCAAAGGACTTGGCAATGACAAGATGTGTGATAGTAAGGTACTAGCCAACAAGCTAGGACTTGTACCGAGACAGACTTGGAAGAAATCACTAGCCAAATACGACTGTAGGTTTGTTACAATCAACACTCGCACTCGCTCGTTTCAGATTTACAACAAGCATCTCTACACTCACAGAGATGGAGTATGGTACTCCAAGACCAACGTACTGCAAGACAATCTTGTTGCAGTCTACGGAACTCTAAAGAAAGGGTACTCCAACTACCAACGATACCTTAGAACTTCAAACCACATTGCTAGTGGTGTGACTGCTAACAAGTATCCTCTTGTTATCAAGGGACTTCCATATCTCATCGAGAGAGAGGGTAAAGGGTACAACGTAGAGGTAGATATCTTTAGTGTATCAAACGACACGCTAAGGGACTTGGATAGCCTTGAGGGACATCCCAACTTCTACGAACGAAAGCAGACAGAGATACTTGCCAAGGGTAAGCGATACACTTGTTGGATATACTTCAACCGAACTCATACGAGCGAGGGGGAGGTATACCACGAGTCATATAGTCAAGCACCATTACGCTCGTACCTATTCGAAAGAGAGGAAGAGGTATTGCCAACGTGCAATCAGTTTAGCTTTGATGATGTGCCATTGGAGGATGAGTCTCCGATATGCATTGATTGTTTCCACGACCTAGAGTACGATGGATTCAACAACTACCATTGCACAGGATGTGATGGATGGTTTACAGAGAATGATGTTACACACTTTAATAAATTTTAATTATGCCAACAACAAAACCAACAAGGCATCAAGTTACCAAGAAAGAGGTAATGGGTGCAATCAGATATTTTCACGGAATCGGTATGATACATAATCATACAGGAGATTCAGAACACTACATTAAGATACTACTTAGAAAGGTAGCTAATGACTATCGTGTTTTACTAACATTAGATAACGATAAAATTTTATAATTATGAAAGATTTTGGAGATTATGAAAAAATAGAAGAAGAAATAAATACTTCAATAGACCAACTAGGTCAAGCTTTATCTAATGCCGATTGTCATCACAATGGAGTTATAGAAAAAGATAGAATACAAGATGCGATGCGAACATTAATGAGCATCAGCCAAACCTATATCAATTTAAAAAAGAAAAGAGATGCCTAATCACGTTTACAATACGCTACACAGTACAAGCAAACCACATACGATGGAACTGTTGCACAACTCCTCCAAAGAACTTAATGGAGGACTAGCAATGTTACTAATGCCTAGACCACAAGAAGAGGAAAGCAATTGGTATCATTGGAATATAGACAATTGGGGAACGAAGTGGGGATGCTACGACCAAGATGTTGAAGGAGACCAACTCCACTTTGTAACTGCTTGGGGTACAATCTCTGATGAACTCCTTGATTTGATAGGGTTACACTTTCCAAACTTTATCTTTGAGTATGAAGAAGAACAAGGATGGGGAGGTCAGATAATCTATAAGAACGGAGAACTGTTCCAAAAAGATGAGTATGATATTCCTAATTGGGATTACTATGGAGAGACAGAGGATGGGACAGAGGTGTACAGACTCGCTGAAAACTACAGTAGACTAGATGAGGGATATGATAGTGGGTGGTACTACCATCAGAACCTTGAAGAGCCTGTAGATTTGTCAGAGAAAATTTTGAATGTTCGAGAATTATAACTACATTAGATTTATAATAAATGGTTATTCATATATTTTGTTTGAAGTTAGGGAGAGGCAGAGATGTCTCTCTCTTTTTTTTTGCATAAAAGTTTGGTGGTGTGCAGAAGATGTGTTACCTTTGAGTAACATTAAAACTAAATAGTATGACACAAGATGAACTTTTCAATCGTTTTCTTGATGATGATTATCAAGCAAAGCAATTTCAAATCCAACAGAAAACTCCTTACAGGGAGCGTAACCCTAAGCAAGAGAACGTCATAGACATAGTGGCACTTGCTAATAAAATCTTTTTAAAATGAATAAGAGACAAATCTTTCAGTCTTACATAGACAACATCACTCAGTTTTTTGGGATAAGCCAGAGCGAATTATTTTCTGGAGCAAGAGACTACGATAGTCTAGAGCAGAGACAACTCTTCTTTTATCTTTGTAACAAGAGGGGCATACCTGTCGCTTCTATCCAAAGATTTTTAGAGAAGAACAACTACAACATTCATCACTCTAATATCTTGAGAGGGATACAGAAGATGAATGAGAGGATTGAACAGAGCGAAGACTACAAAGAAATTATTCCTCGCCTTGAAGTTATTACTGCTAATGTATAGTGAACTGCACGATGTTTATGAACAAGCAGTAGAAGACCACGCAACTACAAGCCTTGATGGTAACGAATACGATGCGAGAATGTCTTATGGAATCAAGATAGTAAGAAACCACGAAGACAACTCGATACAGATATTCAATACTGCAAAAGGTGGAGACTACTACAAAGAACTAGAGGAGGATGAGTATAATCTCTTCTTCGAATTTGGGTGGGTAGTAGGTGTCTGTAAATTGGCACTAACAAAATACAAGGAGAGACTAGATACTGTTGAGGAAAAAATGAAAAACGAAATCAATGGCAGAAACAACTCCAAGTATATATCTTTCTTAAAAGAAACAAGAAAGACAACTTTAAATAAATATTATAAAATAACTCAAAAATTAAATCAACATGAAAACTAAATTTGTAAGAACAATGGACTACGATAGGTTCAGATTCTTTAACACCAACAGAAACATTGTCGAATCTCATGTAAGAAAACTAATGGCATCTATCTCAGAGGTAGGACTATTGGAAGAAATAACAATCAATGAAGACTACTATATTATAGATGGTCAGCATAGATTCGAAGCACTTAAAAGAATGAGCGAACATATTGTTGCTAAAATAAAGATAGGTGCATCATCTGATAGTATCATACCTGTGAACATTATAAGAAAGGGATGGTCTGTTATGGATTACATAAATCATTATGCTGAAAGAGGCAATAGAGATTACAGGCTTATTAAAGAAGTGATTGAGAATAATCAGACCAAATTATCAACAGGCACACTGTTAGATTTATATTCAGATAGCACTGCTCAATCTTCAGCTAAAGGAGTAAGAGAGGGTGTTTTTAAAATCAATATAGATAAAGGTGTAATCTTAACTGAGATGATTGTTGGACTAGAGCCATTCATTCCTATGTACTCTCAAACAACTAAGTTTGCACGAGCGTTTAGTAAGGTGGTAAAGGGTAATGAGAACTTTGATATTAAAAGATTCAAAAGCCAATTACAAAAGCATAAGCTAATGATTTATCCAAACTCAGATGATACTGCAAGAAGTATAGTGGAATTATATAACAGAAGATTAGGAGAAAAAAATAGAATATTTTAATTATGACAAATCAACTTAAAACTATAAAGGTACAAGGTGGTAAGGAATACGCTGAGGTACATACAAGAGTAAACTACTTCCGTTCACAAGAGAAGTATAAGAATTGGTCAGAGGACTGCGACATTATTCAATGTGCAGATGATATGTCTTGGGTGCTAATGAAAGCAACCATATCATATCCCGATGGGCGAGTAGCATCTGTAGGACACGCATTTGAAAAGCAAGATGGAAGTAGAATCAATCAACGAAACCACGTTGAGAACTGCGAGACATCAGCAGTAGGTCGTGCGTTAGGATTATTAGGTATAGGTAGTGATGGAAGTATCGCAACCTATGAAGAGGTGGCTAACGCTATCGAGAACCAAAAGACAGATAGCACTCCTACTAAGGAATACATTCTTGATACAGACAATTGGGCGAAAGCACTCAAGTATATCGCATCCAAAAAAGATACTATGACCTTGGAGCAAATCATCAAGACATTCGAAGACCAAAAGTATGGAACTCTTCGAGCGAAGGATAAGACTGCCGTTAAAAAAGCTTATGAAGGAAAGTAAGCTAATAGAGATGCAGAACAAGGTCGAATCTCAGACTCGCGTTATGCAACAAATCATTAACGAACTAGGACAGACACGACAAATCGTGATAAGTTTACTAGAGATAGTCAAGAGATTTAAAGAGTATGAACCAATCATAAAACAATTAGAAGATGAACGAAAAGCAGATTCTGAAAAAGCTAAAGGATGATAATGAGTATTACAATGGTATAGGTAAGAACTACCTATCCAACTCAAACATCGAAGCATTAACAACTGAGCCAAGGCAATTTCAAGCCCCTCAGAAGGATGGAGAAGCCTTTGTAAAGGGTAGATACTTCCATCAACTAATACTAGAACCTGAGAAGGCTAAGGACTTTCATATTGTAGATACCACATCACGAAGCACTAAGGTGTATAAGGAGTATGTGGCTGACAATAAGCTAGACTATGCCCTGCTCACTAAAGATGCTAATGGTATTAAAGATATGGTGGACTACACTTTAGAAAGTTTACCTTTTTTTGATTTGGTTAATGACCCGACTGCTAAGTATGAAGTACCTGCAATCGGGGAGATAATGGGGGCAATGTGGAAAGGTAAGGCTGATATACTTACCAAGGACTATGTTATTGACTTGAAGACATCATCAGATGTATTTAAGTTTGTAAGAAATGCCCCCTATTATTTCTATCACACTCAAGCATACATTTACCAAAAGCTATTCGGTAAGCCTGTAATATTTTTAGTCACAGGAAAGACTAAGAAGTATGACAGGAATGGAAACAGATATTATGACCTTGGAATATTTCCTGTCAGCGAGAACTCAATGGCTCTTGCTGAAGAGAAGGTCGGACAAGCAGTAGCATCCTACGAGAAGTGGTTTGCTCCTGACTCACAAGATAATATAGATAACTATATTATAAACACACCTATTTAATTTTTAATTTTTTATTATGACAGACCAAAAAGAGAAAGTGTTTGCTGATGGATTAATCAGCAAAAGAAATGAGAACGCTCCCGACTTTGTGATTGTAAACCAATCGTACAAGGTGGATGAGTTTATTGCATTCCTTAAAAAGAACGCAAAGAATGGATGGGTAAATACCCAGACCAAGATAGCTAAGTCTGGAAAGTACTATACAGAACTAGATACTTTTGAGCCAAAATCAAAAACTGCTACTGATACACAAACAGAAGTACCCTTTTAGATTTTGCTCCAAACTAGGGGGAGTTAGCTACTCCCCTTTTTTTGGCTCTATGCTATGTTGAATTTAAAATTCTATATACTATATATATTTTATTATTTATAATTATTTATTTTCTTATATACGAAGAAATAATCGACATAACTGACATGACCTTATAAACATTGACTTCAACCGACATAAAACCGACACTAAGATGACACAAACTGTCACAATATTTAAAGACATTAAGAATACAGATACTCCGTTCCACGTTGATGTGGCTACGATTATCGATAGAATAAAAGATGGCAAGTCTAAAGAACTTGTAACCCAAATCAGAAAAGAAAAGAACAAAGCCGAGCGTAACGAACTTAAAAAGAAACTACCATCGATATGTTTTAGTGGTAAGTTTTCTAAACGAGCAGACAATTCCCTACTAGAACATAGTGGTCTAATATGTTTAGACTTCGATGGATATGCAAAGCAAAGGGATATGATACAAGACAAGGAGAAGATGATGAAGGATAAGTATACCTTTTGCGTATTCATATCTCCATCAGGCAACGGACTAAAAGTTTTGGTTAAGATTCCAAACGATGCTGAGAATCACATCAAATACTTTCAGTCACTAGAGAACTACTACAACTCCAATCACTTCGATACTACAAGTAAAAACATCAGCAGGGTTTGTTATGAATCTTATGACCCCCTTGTATATATGAACGACAAGTCTGCTGTATGGGAGACTATAGAAGAGACAGAGTACAGGGAGGTTATAGTAAACAAAGACCAACCTACCATACCAATCACAGATGAGAATAAGATTGTAGACATTCTTGTCAAGTGGTGGAATAAAAAATATCCAATGGTGGAAGGACAACGAAACCATAACGTATACGTTCTTGCTATGGCATTCAATGACTATGGTATTAATAAGAACCTAGCACAATACATTTGCAACCAATACCAATCAAGAGACTTTACTGTATCGGAGATAGAACAAACTATCAACTCAGCATATCAGAACACGGCTAAGTTTAATACCAAGTACTACGAGGATGATGAGGCAATAACTCAGATAAGACAGAAGCTAAAGCGTGGTGTAAACAAATCAGAGATACGAACGCAACTATCAAGACTAGACATAGAAGAAGATGTCATAGATGCAGTACTCGAGCGTGCCGATGATGAAAACAAGCAGATGAAGTTCTGGACTAAGAACGAAAAAGGTATAGTAAAGATTATACATTATGTATTCAAAGAGTTCTTAGAAGACAATGGATTCTACAAGTATTGTCCAGAGGGTAGTAAAAATTATGTGTTTGTCAAGGTAACCAACAACCTTATAGACCACACTAGCGATAAAGAAATAAAAGACTTTGTTCTTGAGCATCTAAAAAATCAAGATGATTTTAGTGTGTATAATTACTTTGCAGACCAGACTAGATTTTTCAAGGAAGATTTTTTGAGTCTATTAAGCACAATAGACATACTGTTTATTGAAGACACATACGATACAAGCTACCTTTACTATAACAACTGTGCAGTAAGGATTACTAAAGATGAAATAAAAACCATAGACTACCTAGACCTTGGTGGATATGTTTGGAAAGACCATATCATAGACAGGAACTACAAGGAAGAGCCTGTGACCAACTGTGATTATCAAAAGTTTATAAATAACATTTGTAATAGAGATAGTAGCAGAACTACATCAATGGAATCAACTATAGGGTTCTTACTGCATGGACACAAGAGTATGTCCTACTGCCCTGCCGTGATTTTAAATGATGAAATAATATCAGACAATCCCGAAGGAGGAACAGGAAAGGGTGTATTTAAGAATGCATTAGGTCATATGAAAAAGCTAGTAAATATAGATGGTAAATCATTTACGTTCGAAAGAGCATTTGCATATCAGCTCGTATCAGCCGATACTCAGCTCCTGTGTTTTGATGATGTGAAAAAATACTTTGACTTCGAAAGATTGTTTAGTGTAGTGACAGAGGGAATGACATTGGAAAAGAAAAACAAGGATGCGATTACGATACCATTCAGTAAGTCTCCGAAAATTATTATTACAACCAACTATGCAATCAAGGGTGCAGGGAACTCATTTGCCAGGAGAAAGTGGGAACTAGAACTGCACCAATACTACACCAAAGAATTTACACCTATCATTGAGTTTGGAAAAATGTTCTTCAGCGATTGGGACACAGAGGAGTGGTTACAGTTTGACAACTATATGATTGAATGCTTACAATTATTTTTAAACAAAGGGCTTATGCAGAGTAAGTTTGTAAATCTAAAAGTAAGACAACTATCAGCAGAGACTTGCCACGATTTTATTGAGTGGTGTGGTCTTATTGAGGGGTCAATCCCCAACAGAAGACTTGTTGAGGGCGAGAAGATATACAAGCAAGAACTATACGAAGACTTCGTTCACGAGTACCCAGACTATTCTCCGAGAGCGAAGTACTCTATATCTAGGACTAGATTCTACAAGTGGCTTAACGCTTATGGACTATTCAAAGAGGGATTCTTACCCGAGGAGGGTAGAGATTCAATCGGAAGATGGATTAAATTTAAAGAAATACAAAAACAAAAAGAACTTGAATTTTGAAATACCATTTAGACATAGCAATGAGAAACTCCTACGAAGTAATACTTAACAATGTTTCATTGAGACATTTTAATGACGCAACTAATTCTTATTTTATTCATAACCCGAACGAAGAGGTTACGGATGACATTTTAAAAGAGATGCATTTTTATTTTACATCTCAAAAAGAATGGGAAAAAGTTTTAAAAATAAATACGCTAAGAGCAAAACTTAAATTTTATGATACAACTAAGAGACTATCAAAAATCTATAGTCGAAACAGCGACTGAGGTTATAAATAAACACGGATTTGTTTACTTGGCTATGGAGGTAAGAACAGGTAAAACGCTTACATCTTTGTCCATTGCTAACAACCTGAGGGCAGAGAAGGTATTGTTTATTACAAAGAAGAAAGCTATATCGTCTATTGACAAAGACTATGATATGCTTAGACCAACTTATTTTTTACACACCATTAACTATGAGAGCCTGCACAAGGTTTCATATGAACTAGACTGGGATGTTATTATACTGGATGAGGCACATTCTATGGGAGCGTTTCCAAAGCCAAGCAAGAGGGCAAGAGATGTTAAAATGAGAATACTTAAAAGCAAAGCTAAGGTTATACTTCTTTCAGGAACGCCAACTCCTGAATCGTATAGTCAGATGTACCATCAGGTATATGGCATACCAACCAACCCATTTAACGAATTCACTAGCTTCTATAAGTTTGCACACGCTCATGTAAAAATCACGGAGCGTATGATAAACAGTTTACGCATTAGAGACTACTCGAATGGACTGCCAACTATAATGGACAAGATGAAACCATATATGATAGCCTACTCACAAAAAGAGGCAGGGTTTAAGGTTAATACAACCGAGAAGGTTTTGGAGGTAGAGATGGAGAAGACAACCTATAAATTAGCTAAGGACCTTAAAAAGCATTTGGTTATTGAAGGCAAGAGAGAAGTCGTACTAGCAGACACGCCTGTAAAGCTAATGATGAAACTTCATCAGCTATACTCTGGAACTATTAAGTTTGAGAGCGGGAATGCAGAAGTAATCGACTATTCAAAAGCTCGCTTTATACGCAAGTATTTTTACAAGGCGAAGGTGGGTATCTTTTATAAGTTTAAAGCCGAACTGAAGGCTCTAAAGGAGGTCTATGGCGATGATATAACCACAGAACTAGATGAGTTTAATACAACAGACAAGAGCATAGCCTTGCAGATTGTGAGCGGCAGAGAAGGAATTAGTTTGCGCCAGGCTAGATGCTTGGTGTACTATAATATAGACTTTAGTGCTACCAGTTATTGGCAGAGCAGAGATAGGATGACAACCAAAGACAGACTAGAGAACAATGTGTATTGGATATTTAGCCGAGGTGGTATAGAGAAAAAAATATACAAGGCAGTCACAAACAAAAAGGATTATACCTTATCGCATTTCAAAAAAGATTTATTAAGTTTATAGGTATGGACTATAACAGTGATTTCAGATACGACTTAGAAATAGGCAAAGAAGGAGAGCGAATCGTTCACGAGATTTTTGCAAACAAAAAGCTGGAAGTAAAACGAGATAGCTGGGTAGGTCGTACTGGAAACATTGCGATTGAGTTTAAAAGCAGGAACAAACCATCGGGTATTGTAACCACAGAAGCAGACTACTGGGTCTTCATATTTTCAAAGGAGTATCAAGACAAAGTGATACTGATTGTAGAAACACAGAGGCTAAAGGATGTAGCAAGAGAGTATGCTATAAAAGGTTCTATCAAAGAGATGGGAGACGATAATACATCGATGGCAGTGCTTATACCTATAAAAGAAATTAGTAAATTTGCTGTCTATGACTGAGCAACAGATACAGTCAAAAAGAATCAAAGAATTAGAAGCCGAAGGCTACTATGTAATCAAATTAATTAAAACAAATAAGAACGGTATCCCGGACATAATTGCGATACCACCTAACTGTAATGTAATCTTTAGTGAAGTAAAAACAAAAAGGGGTAAGGTCTCTTCCCTACAAGAGTACCGATTAAAAGAATTAAAAAAGCATGGATTTATTACAGAAGTATACAGAGGCTGAAACATTTTATGAGCTTGATGAAGCAGTCATCGAGACCATAGATAGGATGTCTCCAGTTAGAGCAACAAGGATTATACAACAAATTCAAAAAGCAGTTCCATTATTAGAGAGAAAAAACCATCGCTCTCAGATAATAGGAGGTGTATTGAAAAGTAATAATCCTCTATACTTCGCGTTGAGATATATCTATGAAGAGCGAGAAGCTCCATATTTTTTTCAGTTGTTTGAAATAACTTCTGATGAATACTTAGATTTGTATAACTTAAATAAAATCATATAAAATGTGTGTAGAATTAATTAAAAATTTAGTACAAAAAGAATTTAAATTACAACTTAAAAGAAAAACCAGGAAGCGTGAGTACGTTGAAGCTAGAGCTATGTATTATAAGCTGTTAAGAGAAAAAAACAGAATGACTTTTAGCGATATTGCTCGTACACTGAATAAAAATCACGCGACCATATTGCATGGAGTGTCTAGTTTAGATGACTGGATAGAGACAGATACAAATATAAAATCCATTTATAATAAACTTGAAGAAAAGGTTGAGGATGTTAAAAGAAAACATCCTAATAAGTTTTACGAAGTAAACACAGAAAAAGAGCTTTACGAAATAGCTCTTGAAGACATGGAAAAAAAATATAAAGAGCTTGAAATAAAGTATCGTTTTTTACTTGGACAGCTTAAAAGATACAGTGGAAAATCTTATGAAAGATTTAAAAATCTAGAAACCAATACAATATGAAATATTTTTCATAACTTTATGAAACCTTTTAAATATATGTTATGGAATTTAGTATTGAAAATATTCCTAATATTGTTGAATGTACTAACTGTACGCCGAAGAAAAAAGTGGATAGACTTTTAGAAATGGATGCAGATATGTATACCAATATGGGAATTGAAACACCGAAGACATACAGAAAAAAAATAAAAAGTAACTCTAGGAAAATTTATTACGCCATTAAGAAAATTAATCCTGAATTAGGTGAAAAGCTAATTCAAGCGATGGACTAAATTATGGCATATGAAATCTCTGGAGAATAAGAGGATACAAAACATCAACTTTATAATGGATGATGTTCACAACTCTTCAAACTCAATCTACGAATCTTTAGTGGACAAGGACTTTGACTCTCTAAAAGCAGAGGTTCAATCGCTGATTAAACAACTAAAACTAATTTTAGAATCAGTTCAAGATGAGTTATAAGGACTTCAGACCTAGGTTAAGTGGGGATAAAAAAATTGCCTACGACAATCTTACTACAAACGAAAGACGCATATTAGTAATCGGAGACATACACGCTCCGTTCGAGCTAGAAGGGTACTTAGATTTCTGCAAGGAAACTTATGCAAAGCACCTGTGTAATCAAGTAGTATTTATTGGGGATATAATCGATAATCATTACACGAGCTACCACGAGACATCGAGCGATGGTCTGGGAGGAGCAGATGAATTACACCACGCTATAGAGTCAGTCAAACATTGGAAGGAAGCTTTCCCTGTGGCTGATGTTATTATTGGAAACCACGACAGGATGTGTATGCGTAAGGCTCAAACATCAGACATTCCGAGCGCATGGATTAAATCATACAACGAGGTACTAGGAACTAACTGGAACTGGGTTGAGCGTATCGTATATGACAATGTACAATACATTCACGGCGAAGGCGGGACAGCTCGCACAAAAGCCAAGAACGATATGATGTCTACAGTTCAGGGACATATACATACTCAAGCGTATACCGAGTGGATGGTTGGAAGAAACTTCCGTATCTTTGGTATGCAAGTAGGTTGTGGTATTGATGGCAGCTCCTATGCTGCGGCATATGCAAAGCACTTCAAGAAGCAAGCTATAGGATGTGGTGTTGTCCTGGGAGGACACACAGCTATTAACTGTTTGATGGAACTATAATGTTTGAACAAGACCAAGACATAAGTAAAGAAAAAAAAGCTGTTGAGCTATACCTTAGAAGGATAGGGGGCAGATACAAGAAGCTTAGTCCTGATGATGTAGACTTCAGAATTATAGGAGAAAATAAATCTACTATTGGATACGCAGAGGTAAGTGTGTTGGATACAGAGATGAAAGATTCGTTCCCACTCATGGTTCAAGCTCGTAAGATTATAAAGCTACGCGACAAGCGACTGCACGCGGTAATGATATGGTCGTGCATAGATGGTATATACTATCTCCCTATAGAGGGATTGGTTGGAAGAGCTACCTGGTCAGATGAGGGAGAGCTGATGCTATCCTTTGACAACAAAAAACTTTTCAAGTATGTCCGACCCTAGAATAAACTTCACTATAGCTATAATAATAAACACAATACTGTGTTATTTATTATATAAGATTATTTTTTAAAACTTTTTACGAAGTCTTCTTGTTCTAAGTAAAGACTGTGTCTTGCCTTTATTACCTACTCTTTTGGGAAGTTTTGTCCCTTTTGGGGTTTCTTTTTCCCATTGAGCAGCTATCTCGGGTAAGTTCTTATACATATATCTACGTTGTGCTTGGCTTTTAAAAGGCATAACTATTCGTACATTGATTCTAACATTTCTTTTTCTAGCTCTCGCATATCTTTTTCAAGTTGCTTTAGCTCTGGGTCTTCCATTTCTTTTATCATCTCATACATCTCGGGATAGAACTTTTTCATCTCCGTCATAGACATAGGCTTCTTTTTTGCTCCTTGTTTTTTAGGTCTACCCTCTATCTGATATTTAGAGTAGTTCAATAACCTTAGCATGAACTCTCCAAAGTCTTCACTCTCTAAAAGCTTAGGATAGTTCTCAGCCATTTTTTGAATATTTTTAGCTGGCAAACCTGTAAACATAGCTAATTCTACATAAAATTCTGTTAGCTTTTTTTGTTTCTGTGAAGATGACTTTGCTTTATCATACTCATCCCATTTAACCAATAAATTAGTCCATACTGTCAGAGCAGGTACAGAGGATGTTTCTTTATACCATGGCTTGTCCTGCACAAAATCAGCTGTTTGAGTGATTACTTCTCCTATTAAAAACAAAGCGTTTAAATTTCCTAATAATAAAGCTCTTCCCATATCAGCAGTATCTTCATCTTCCCAATCATTCCAAGGCATTGGAAATCCTGAAGATACCCATTGAAAAAACACAGGCATAAAGACATGATACATTAATAATTGTCTTGCGTTTTCAATAAAAGTTCCTTTACCAGCTTTTAAATCTCGTGCTTTTATTTTTCTAAGCAAATTCCTAGATGCGCTTATTTCTTTTCTTAGGTATTGCTTAGGAGTCGTTAAGAACATATTGAAAGCTCTGTAAAAAGCTCCGCTATTCTGAAGCAAGTCCTTATCTTGTAAATCAGATGACTGCTGAGTTTCTTTTGTATCTCTTTCAAACCTTTTTATAGCGTAGTCTATAGCTTGTTGTTCGCTCGCTCCAGGATTTTTCTTTTTAAACTGGTCTTTATAATAAGAGTAATTAGCAGAGCCGCCTAAATATATAGCACCTCTATCCCCTAACCTTGTAGAATACATAATAACATCAGAAAGAAAATCAGTTGCACGACTAGGTATCCAGTCTTGAGCCAATGGAGAGCTAGTGTTTGCATATGCTTCAATTTGATTTAATATACTTCTACTGCCCCTGTCTTGCATATATACAGAGTTATCGCTTATTTCTTTAAATACTTTTTTAAGCTCGGTTAAATTCTTAGCTGAATATTTTAGCCAATTCAAAATACCAATATCGTTAGCGTAAGTTACAGCAGATGTTAACTGTTTTATTGTTATGAGCGGACTTAAACCAATTCTAGCTAATACAAACAAGGTTGTCATTTTATTTACAATTCTGTCGGCTATAGATAGCTGAATACCTTTACCAGCAACTTTGTTAATCATCTTTTCTATGTATTCAAAAACTTTGTCACCATGAATTGTTTTTATGGCAGATTTAATAAATCCGTTTCCAAATAGTTTTTGTATATCCCTAAGCTCTACTCCGTATGCCGCAAAGTATTCCATATCTCTTACATATCCGACTAAGGCATCTGTACCATTTGCAGGCTCTATTTTTAATGCAGGGTTGCTTCTAACTAAAGTCGAAGCTGCACTTACTTGCGTGCTAAATGTAGAGGTGTTGCCTAGTAAATCTAAAGGTTGAGGAGTAACGTCTAATCTATATATACGACCCGCATAGTTTTGATTTTGAGGCATATTAGTTCTGTATATTTCTTTATACGTCTTATTGTAATAGTCATATACAGCTGGAAAAAATTCTTCAACTTGCCAGTCTGCAAAAGCTTTAACCTCTGGCTTTAACTGTTTGGTTAAATTTTCCATTGCATTTTTATAATCTTTACCAAACATATTTTTAAAAGCAGGGTGTGTAGCGGGGTCTTTGTATTGATTATATAAATAATACATCTGGTCTTGTGTTAGTTTATTATATCTACCTCTTCCTTCTGTAATTTTATATGTCTTTGCGCTATTTCTAAATTCTTTAGATTTCTTTTTCCAGTTTTTACCGTAATATTCTTTTAATTTATCTTGCAACATAGCATCAAAAGCCATCATTCTTTTTTTGTATTTAATGCTTGACTCATTGATTCTTTCTGTAACTAGCTCTTGTGATATGCCACCCATCATTTCTCCAGGCAATGAAGATATTCTATCCATAAGACCTGTTAAAGCTTCAGCTGTACCAAATACGGTATTTTCTATAGATTTAAAAGTGTTTTTTATTGCAGATTTAATTCTGTTTTCATTTTCTTTTTCAGTTTTTTCATCAACCCTAATATTTTCTAGCTCCTCTAATTTATCTTTAAAATCTTTGTCTTCTGGGTCTAGCTTAATACCTGTGATGTCATAATACATAGCAGCCATTTGTGCTCTATAATTTTTAGCTGATTCTTTTAGCTGTTCTTTTAGATTAGAACTACCTATCTCTATCAAAGACTGTAGTTGGCTATAAACATCATCTAAAGTTTGAGTTTTTATTGGGTCAGTATTAGACTGAACCATAGCATTAGAATACGATATAGCAATTTGCAAATCAGCCATCCTATCTAATGTTTCATTAGAAGGGTTTTCTTGTCCAGTTATATCATCATTTAATTTATTAAACTCTTGGTTTAATTTTTCTTGAACCTCATTTATTTCTTCTGGAGTGAGATTAGAAGAAGGCAACATTTTTTTTATAGAATCTATCCGTGCTTTTGTGTCGGCATCTATTTTCTGAGCAACTCTTCTGTTGTTAACAGTTTTCTCATACTTGCCGTTAAGAATATTTTCTATATCTCTTTCAAGTAGCTTATTGTTTTCTTCAGCTACAAAGTCTGTAATCTCTTTGAATACATTATCAATCTTTGCGCCTTGCGCTTGAGTTGATTGCATGAAGTCTGGAGTTACTCGCTCTATGTATCTAAACATTTTTTGAGCGTCTTTACTTAAAAGTACACGAGCGGGCAATGCTTTACGCATAAAGTTCTTCAGCTCCGTCTTAACCTTTTGTACATCGCGTATACCTTTTATTCTTTGCTTGACCGCAGCTCTAGCTATACCCAACTTACGAGACATATCTTGCGTTGGTCTCATCCCTAAAGTTTTTTGGAGGTCAATCTCCATCAACATCTGCTGAGTAGACAACCCTTTTCTTGCTCGTGTTTCACCACGAACCTTATAAGTGTCAGCTTCGTTTTTATATTCAGGCTGGCGTTGCATATACTCAATAGCTTTCTCTAGTATCTGAGAGTCTGCAAGTGGCTTCTTCTTTTTCTTTTCTTTTTGTACGAGCTTATCAATTCGCTTAAATAGTTTTAAACCTGCCTTAGCTCCACCCTGAATATTTTTAAAACTTGCTGGCAGAGCTCCTAGACCTTCAGATACAATCTCCATTGCAGATTTTATTTCCTTCATAGGAACTTTTCTTACTCTGCTTAGGTAATCTATTATAACTGTGTCCTTAAATCCAGCCTCTCTCCCTTCAGATATATATTCCTCTGTAGCTCTCTGTTGTCTAGGTTTAAGCTTTGCAACATACTGACCACCCATTGCAGAGCGTGCAGCTCTAGGCTTAGTTCTTTTACCTAAAGGAACTTGGCTTCCTGTTTTAGGAACTGCTTTAGGATATACCTCTCTAACATCTACCGCATTTTCAAAAACCATAATAGGTTTTCCTGAAATTGTAAATGGATATGAAGGATGATAGTTAGGGTCTCCCTCCCTTACTTCAATAATTTTAGAATCTTTGTCAAATTGTATAGCGGATATTATATCTCCATACCCAACCCCTTTTAAACTAGGTGCATTCACATAATCCAAAACGCCAACATCTATTTTAGCGGTCTTGGTTAAAGGAGGTATATTGAACTTTTCTTGTGACGTAGCACTAAAAAATGTTTTTCCAAACGCTCCTCTCACCTCGTAAGATATTTTATTTTTACCCTCAAAAGGCATTAAGGTACTTAACTCTTCTAAATTTGTTATTTGAGCAGGTAATCCTTTTGCTTTTAACCCTTCAGAAACTTTAGTTAACCTTAACTTTTCATTCACATAATTAAGTAGTTCATTAGGGTCTGCTCCTTTGTTTATTGCGTGAGCTATTTCAGCATTTAGATATTGAAAAAATGTAAAGCTTCCTGTAATACCATCTGGAGCTTGAGACATTACTAAACCAATCCCATCACTTTCTTTTACTTTATTTAAAACTTTTTGAGCGTTAGTTTTATCTGTGAATGCCCATCCAAATCCTGTTCCATAAGGATATAAATAACCTCCATAAAAATTAAATTCTAAACCTGTTGGGCTTTTTATCTTACCAAAAGTTGCTTGGTCTGCTGCAAAAACAAAAGCTTTAGCTCCAGACAATTCATTTATACTCCCTCTTTTTATTGTATTTAAATCTATGCCTCCATTGTCTACTTGAAATGGAGCGTCTAGTTGTTGCCTACGCAAATTAATTGTACGACCACCGCTTTCAATGTCTTCAGGAATTATTCCTTCAGCTTGTGGTATAAGCTCTCCTTGTTCTAGTATTTGCACATCTGTTTCTACTAGCTCTTCTCCAGTAGCAACCTTTCCCGCTAAGGTATTAAGGAGGTCTATAACATCCTCATCTGTCTTGGTGAACTCTGATATTTTTAAATCAACACCTATTTGTCTAGCTAAGTTCTCTATAAACTTAACTACTTTGTTTTTATTAGGCTTGCTTAGTGTTTTATACTCTGAGGACAGAATACCTATAAGCTCTGCTAAACGCTCTTCATTCTGTAGTTCTGTAACATCTGTATATGACTCTGCAAAAGTGTCTATACGCTTCGCTAATTCGCTCGTAGCTGGCAACGCTTTTCTTACAGACTTCATCATTGTCTCAGCCAGCTGGGCAGCGGCTGGGTCTGTTTTTACTTTGTTTAAAAATACTGCGTGGAATATTTCATGAGGTACTGTGGTTAGAGATGCCTGTTCTAAGTTTACATGAATAACATCAGCTGCTGGGTCGTACTCACCCCTTCCAGGAGCGGCAAACTTCTCAAACTCCTCTGTTGTTTCATGCAGAATGATTCTAGTCTTTGGAAGTATTTTGGATACAGCCTTAGCTCCACGCTGCGCTATTTTAATCAATGCACTTTCTGTATCTAGTACTTTAGCTGTTTTTGTTTTTGTTTTTTTACTTCTGTTGATTGAAAGGTTATCAGTTACTGTCTCTGTAGTTTCTTCAACCTCATCTCCAAAAAATGCTTCAATGTCTACAGCCTGTTCTTTCTCAACTTTAGTTTTTAATGGAGCTGCCTTTTCATCTACCTCGTCTTCTTCTTTTATTGTCTCCTTAGTTGTGGTCTCAAGTATAGCTCTGATTTGATTGTTTATTTCATCTATATCTTGCTTCTGTTTTTCTACAAGCACAGGGTCTTTGCCTTCTACTTCTTCTGTAAGTTCTTTTTTACGAAGAAGTAATCCCATTAAAACCTTTTCTTGTTCTACTGGTGTATTAACAGGTATTTGATTTGAAAGAGCAGTAGCCTCTTCATAGTCCGCTATTTGTTTTTCTCCTTCTTCTTTTGTAAGCTCGCCACTATTAATTTTATTTTTTATGTCCTGGACAAAACCTTTACGATATTCTTCATCGTTTCTAATTGTTTTAAACATCTCATAAAGAGTATTGTCTATAGTAGTAAAGTCTTTTTGTTGGAAAGCAGAACCTATAGCCCCAGGTATACCCATTATAAAACCACCTACAGCTTCTTGCGCGCCAGAGCGTAACACTTCCGCTAGTCCTTCAGAAAAACTTTCAGGAGTCTGAAATAATTCTTTTTCTTTTATTCCGTTGAATACTTCTTTAGCAGATATTTCAACTGCCTGTTGAGCAGCTCCTGTTTCAAACTCTACTAGACCTGCTCCACTAATAGTAAGCAGTCCTTTGCCCAACATACTTTCAACCTCATTTTTTACTACCTGCTGAAATGGAACGCCAGTTAAATCTTTTTTTGGTTTTCTTAATATTCTAAGAAGTATTGAGTTTCTAAGTCCACTGTTCTGAACCACATTTCTAACACCATACGTTTCTAGTACAGCAGAAACAATAGCCACTGGTAGTTTAAAAGCAAGCTTTTCTTTTTCAGTTACATCATCAAATTCAGGACCTGACATCTCTTCATCTAAAAAGTCAGAAGTAAGCATCATCATGTCTGCCGTAGCTTTTGCCCAATTACCCCCAAAACCAGCTACCATAGCTGGTATTGATTCAGCTAGACCTAGTATAGCGCCGCCCCAAAAACCTTCTTGTTTGGCTAAAGCCCACTGTTCTGTGGTGTCTTTATCTCCTATAAGCTCCGTCAAACCAGTTCTAATATCTGGCAACATTTCTTTCTTTTGCTCTTTTATACGGTCATCATATATTTTTTCTTCTATAAGTTCACCGAAAGTAATATCTTTTGTTGTGGTTTCACCCTCTTTTCCAACCATAAGAGCAGTGCCTGGGAAAAGCTTTACATCTTTAACCTTAGCAATATCAGAATAAAAGTTTTTAAGCTCTTCCTCGCTCATTTCATTTATGTTCTCAGGAACCTCCAGACCTTTCTCTCTGGCTATTCTAGCAAATTCCTGTCTGTAGCTATCAGGTTTCATGCCTGCAAAAGGAGCTGCGCTTATTGCCGCTTCAGTTAAATAAGATACAGTACCACTTGTAATCCTAGATGTCCCACCAGTTAACTTATTCCAAATTTCACCAGCCCATGTGCCTTGCTCGGCTTTCATTTCATTGTACTCTCCAATTGCCTGGTTAAGCCTAGATTGTCTAGTTTTAAATCCTTCCTCTTCTTTTGCTAAGGACTGTAGCTCTTTATTTAGTTGCTTATATCTCTCGTTGTATTGTTTTATGTAGTCTGATTGAGCTGTTTTTTGCTCTACGCTCATAGCTTCAATCGCATCCCGCTCTTCATCAAGAGCAGATTTATTTTTTAAGTAAGTTTGAATTTTTTTATTAAACTCATCAGCTCTAGTGTTAAGCTCAGATATAGTAGAGTCTATTTGTTTTTGGCTATCAAATTTTATTTTATCAGCTTCATAGCCTTGCTCCATAGACTTTAGTCTCTGCGACTCAACCTTATTAGCCTCTATAAAATCGTTTAGTTTTTTGGCTTCTGCCGCCTTGTTTCCTAGGAACACATCAAGTTCTACATTAATACTATTCCCGTTAGCCGCTCGAACAACCATCTCATCTCCGAAAGCATCCGCCTCTTCAAACACAAAACCTTGGTCACCATACTTATAGTTAAGCTCAGGAACTACATACTCTTCTGTTCTTCCGATAAGTTCAGTTGGTATACCCCCTTCTTTTTGAGGCTCTTCTATTTCTGTGGTTTGGGCTAATGTGCCAGTGACAGTGGTTGGTGTAGTGTCGTTGACGACACTAATCTCTTCAGTTGGTTGAGTAATTGTAGGTTGCACCGATAAACCATCTTCCGATGGTAAGACCGTATCTTCTTTTTTTTTTACACCAACAAGAACTTGAAAGTCTTCAATTGATTTTTGATAACCTTGCTGCTTAACATAGTTATAGTTATCCTCTAATACCTCTTGGTCAGAACTAATTAATGTAGAAAATTCTTCTATTGATTTTGAATATCCTTTAGATACAGCTCTATTATATAAATCCTGTAATACTTCTTGGTCCATATTTATTATTTATTAGAATAATCTATACCTGTTGTTCCTGATTCTAATGCTAAAAATCTTTCTGTCGCATCTTTGTTCGCTCTAATAAATCCTTTTAATGCATTTAATATTCCCTCCTTAGTAGTTTCACCTAATTCTATTGTTTGCTCAACTACATTATTTCCTTCTCCAATTTCAAATGTTAAACTTTCTGAAGTAGGACTTGTATTAATTATTCTTACTCCATATTTAGTAGCTATAGGAGTTAAGACACCCATTATTGAGCTGTCTTCATATGTTGTTTTAGATAGTATATTAGGATTAAAATCATTAGCTAACTGCGTATCAAATTTTACAAGACCACTAGGTGGTTTAGGAGGAGTTGTTCTTTCAAACAATACAACTGTTTCTGTAATTGGTGCTGCTACCATTCCTTCTGTAAGACTAGAGTTTTTTAATGCAGTATTTATATCTTCCACACCTGTCAATCCAGATGCTGCTCCTTTTACAAAATTAAGCGTTGCTTCACCTCTTGGATATGGAGTCGTAACTGGCTGCGCTCCTTTTGTTGAAGACTGTCGTGTAACTAAAATCTCGTCTGGAGTTTCAACAATTTTAATAATGGTGTTATCTCTTCCAGCTATATCAGATGCAGACAACACTCTTTCTTCTAGAGTTTTTCCAGCCTGCATAGTAGCAAGAGAAGTGACTATTCGACCAGATGCTTTTCCAGCTCTAGCTACAGCTCTTTGAGATTCAGTAATAGGCATAGCTGTTTCAATATAATCTAGCCTGCTTTCTATTTCGTTTCTTATAGCTTCTCTAAGCTGGTCTTTTTGTTCTTCTTTTAATTTAGGCCTTCTAAGCCCAGAGCCTCTTTGAATAGGGTCTACTTCAGTCTCTACATACTTATAAGACTTCATCATTATAGGGTTGTCTTTTTCATCTACTCTTCCTGTATCTACTAAATCAAATTCATTAGCTTGCTTTTCATCATCTGTATAATTTTCAGCGTAACCAAGCCAATCAGTAAGCATACTACCCGCATTAAAAGGATTTTCAATCATTGCATCAATCCAAGTATTTATTTGTTTTTGATAAGCATCGCTTTGAGTTATATCTTCTATTGTTTTTGCCGCACCAACGCTTTTAGCTTTTACATAGCGACCAACATTTTCTGTTACCTTTTTTATAGCTGCATCATAATCATACTTAGGAGCCCTTTGATTCATCCTGTTTTTTAAAAAACTAACTTGCTGGTATTCTGTAGGATTATTGCTTAATTCTTTCTGTCCTGTTTTTGGATTTAAAACCATTTTGCCTAAGCTCAATTTTCCATCTGTAGGATTAGCCCATGTTTTGTAGTCTGAAAAATTTCCAAACCCTTGAATATTTCCTATGTTCCAATAATCAAAAGCACTGGCGTTAGGGTCGTCTTTTACAGCGGTCCATTTACTATCAAATCCTTTTACTAAATTTATAAGCTCATCAGAGCCATCTGTTAAATTTTGTCTTTGAGCCACATATGATTTATAGTCAAGCAACCCTCTTTTTAAAAGGTCGTCTTGCATTCTTCTTAGTTCCTGAATACTACTGGAGCTGTCTAACCAAAACTCATTTAAAGCCTTATGACTACTGCCCTCTGCGTCTGTTAAAACTTTTCCAAATTCTCTTGAAGCTTTATCAATATCCGCTTTTTTCTTTTCTCTTCTAACTTGCTCTTGTTCAAGAGTAGAAACCATTTCTTTGGTTATAGAAGCCCAGTCAACTTGATTCTCTACATCTCTTTTAACGTAACCATAATACGATTTAGCCATAATTTTTTATTAAGCTGTTCGACTTTGATAACTAACTGCATCGAGCGGATTAGCAAACAAATCCATCTGTGGATTAAACAAAGGGTTTTGTATTTGCTGATAACTATCTATTCCGAAAGTTGGATTGATTTGTTTAGGTTGAAATATTCCAGGTCTAGTTGTTGGAGACTGTATCTGGTCATTAAGCATACTTCTATCTACAACCGCTTTAGAATTAGGAAGCAGGTCTTGCCCCTTTGCTTTTCTATATAAAGGATTTACATCTTCACTTTTTAATAAAGTTCCACCAAGTTGACCAAGACCTTCAGCGGCTTGACCTATCGCTCTTTGTTGTGCGGCCACTGCATCTGCTTGAGCTTGTTGCGCTCCTAATACTCCTCCTAACTCTAATTGATATTCTAACCCCTGTAACCTTGCGTCTTCTTTTCTTGCTTCAGTTTCCAACTGAAATAATCTTTCTTCTTGAGCAGCCGCTATTTGTCTTTCTCCTACCTGTGAACCCATTACTGCTCTTCCGGCAGCAGCAGCTAACCCCCTTGGGTCTGCTTCTTGAGCTTTACCTAAAACGTCTGCTACTGTTCTACCCATACCTTCTCTAGCTTCCTCATAGGCAATCTTAGGAAGAGTTCTTCCCTCCAGATAGTTAACATCTAAAGTTTTTCTTGCCTTTTTCATGGCTCGTTCTGTTTCTCTTTCCGCTTCTTTCCTAAGTCTATTTTGTACAGCTGCTTGTTGAACGCTTAATCCTACTCCTACTGCTGAAATGGCAGCACCTGCTATTACTCCTGACATATTAATCCTTTATTTAAAATTATATGAGGAGGCAAGTCTTTATAATCTTGAGTATAAACATCTTTTTCAGCTTCCTCTATTGTTTTTTTATCTGTCTTATAAACACAAATCCAAATGCAATCTTCATGCATATATGCTACTCTTTGCGTTCCTATTTCTGTCATCACCTTCATTGGCGCTTTTATTCTTTTAACCTCTCCTGTGTCAAGTAAAACTGACATTTCTCCCGACATGAAAAAAGAGGGGTGATTTTGTTTATGTATAAAACTAACAACTAAACTTCCTTTTGGCATTAATATTTCCCTTGTATACAACCCATCTTGAAGATTGTGTTTTAAGGGAAACATTTCATTCATTTCTTTTGTCCCAGCCTCTACACTTCCGTTTAAACTTAAAATTTGTTCTTTAAATACTTTTATATTTGCCCACAACAAACCTCTATCGTTGTGAACTTTTTGAAGTATATCTTCTGGATTTTCTTTTTTCTTTTTGAATAAATTTAAAAGTCCCATAAACTACAACAAAGATACTAATTTTAGGGATAGCTTTTCATTACTTCCGACTCTACTGCGAATAACTCAGTAGGCGTACTATCTGTGTTTGTTATTGTAAACTCACAGTAATGACCTAGCACTCCATTAGATTCTGCTTCTTGGTTTTTGATATACATTATAAACCCGTCTTGGATTGGTATAGATACCGCTCCTGAGATTGTATTGTTTATAACTATATTGTTGATTGCATTTTGTAAGTCTACATTTATTGCAATTA
>Ga0213862_10000211_pt1 | contig 24663 bp, 25 predicted proteins | sample PICome_7_FD_160092 | JGI IMG/M metagenome (GOLD analysis project Ga0213862, IMG submission 160092) | Coastal seawater microbial communities near Pivers Island, North Carolina, United States - PICO266 | ecosystem: Environmental > Aquatic > Marine > Coastal | place: USA: North Carolina... | reverse complement strand
TTTTGGTTAGTACTAATAATTATTTGGAATTATGGATGGCCTGAGGTAACTCCTCTTTACGATGTTATAGTTGCAGTTTTTATATCCATTATAGTATTCAATATTTCTAACTATAAAAAAAGTAAAAATTAGTTTTTTACATAATCTTTTACACCCGCGATAATATCTGTATCGATAAAGTTTTCTCTTGGTACTAAAGGACAAGAAAATTTATAATTGTATACACAATAAGGGTTGTATGCTTTGTTAAAATCAATAATTATAACTGAATCTTTACTTGGTATTAAATCAAGATATCTACCTCCAGAATAAGTTGAAATTCCATTAGTTTTGTCATAGAACGGAAGAAAAAGCTCATCTATTTTAGTATTGTCATTATTTAATTCTTGATCCTTAAACACATTTAATTCAAAGTATTTGTTTTTTAAATAAAATTTTATTTTGCCAAATTTACTATAAATATGAGTTCTCTCAGTATTAGTTTTCATGCCGAATATGCTATCCTTCACATAAGGTTTTAAAATTGCTTCGACTACATAACTGGAGTCAAATTCAAAAAAATCTAATGATTTAAAATTTAATCTATCCTCTTCTGTCAGTGGAGATTTAGTTACATCTTTAAATGAGGAATTTAATTCTTTTTGAAATTTAGTCAAATTAGGAATATATCTTTTTTGTTCTTTACATGAACTCAAGACAGTAATTATAATTACTAATACAACTAGATTTTTCATGCCAACAATTTATAAATAATTATATTTATAAACATCAATTAATAATATTTATATGAAAAACTTAAAGTTATTACTAGTCTTTATACTATTAAGCAATGTTGTAAGCAGTCAAAATTATTTCCTAGAGAATTATAAACCATATAATAATTCAATTTTATCTCCAGAAGAATTTTTGGGTTATGAAATAGGATTTCAACATACTAGACATGACCAGATTGTTAGTTACCTAACCTACTTGAGCACTGTTTCAAATAAAGCAGATTTAATTAAGTATGGTAAAACGCACGAAGGAAGAAATCTTATTATTTTGACTGTTACATCTGAAAGTAATTTAAATAGATTAGATGACATCCAAAAAGAACATCTAAAAAATACATTTCCTGGAGCATCTGTTTCTTTAAATGAAAAATTACCAATTATTATTAATCTTGGATATGGAGTACATGGAAATGAACCTTCCAGTTCAGAAGCTGCTTTACTAACCGCTTATACACTTGTAGCGTCAAAAAATAAAAAAATTGAAAAATTTAGACAAAACTCTGTTGTTTTTATTGATCCAACAATTAATCCTGATGGACGTGATAGACATACTCAATGGGCGAATCAGAATAAATCGATTAACCTTGTAGCAGATGAATATGATTCTGAACATAATGAAGCATGGCCAAGAGGAAGAACAAATCATTATTGGTTTGATTTAAATAGAGACTGGTTATTAGCAGTTAACCCTGAAAGTCGTAATAAACTAAAATGGTTTCACACTTGGTATCCAAATGTTGTAACTGACTTTCACGAAATGGGAACTAATAGTAATTACTTTTTTGAGCCTATGAAAACAAATGCATCAGTTAATCCATTGATTCCTGAAGAAAACTACAATGTTCTTAGTCCAAAATTTGCTGAATACTATGTTAAAGCCTTGGATAGTATTGGTTCATTTTATTATACTAAAGAATCCTTTGATGAAACATACCCTGGATATGGATCTTCTTATCCTGATGTTCAAGGTGGATTAGCTATATTATTTGAACAAGCTAGTTCTAGAGGGCATTTACAAGAAACAAATTATGGTACAATATCCTTTGGGTTTACAATTAGAAATCAATATTTGTCTAGTATTGCAACAGTAGAGGCTGCTGTAGATAATAAAAAAATGCTTAGAGATTATCAGAAAAGATTTTTTGATTCATCATTAAAAGAATTTAAAGATGAAAAAATAAAAGCTTACGAATTTGGTGATTTATATGATCAAAATAGAAACAAAGCTTTTATTGATAAATTATTAGTTCATAAAGTAAAGGTTTATAATAGTAAAGGAAAATATGTTGTTCCTGTTAATCAAACACAGTCAAGAATGGTAAAGAATTTCTTTGAAACTTATGATACCTATGTTGACAGTGTTTTTTATGATGCATCTGCATGGAGTATGTCAAATTTCTATAATATGAAATCCAAAAAACTCAAAAACTTTACAACCGATTCTGAAGTTTTAACAACTAAAGATTTAGTAAAAAATCTTAAAGTTAGTAAATCAAACTACTCTTATATTTTAGATGGGGATGATTATAATTCGGTTGCAACATTAAATTATTTCCAAAAAAATAATTTAATTACTTATACCGCTTTTAAACCATTTTCAGTAAATGTAAATGAAACAAGTAGTTTAAAAAATTTCAACTACGGATCAATTTTAATTCCGGTAAGTAAACAAGAAATATCAGCAGAAGAGTTGTACGACATAATTAAGACTGCACAAGAGAAATTTAATGTACCTATATATAACTCTAAGTCTGGTTTTAGTATTAATGGTATTGATTTAGGAAGTAATAATTTTAGAATTAATAAGCCCGTAAAAGTTGCCCTATTAGTTGGCGAAGGTGTAAATTCCTATGAAGCAGGAGAAATTTGGCATCTATTAGACACAAGAATTGGTATGCCACTTTCAAAAATAAGATTAAATCAATTTAGTAGAATTTCACTAGAAAAATACACAACTTTAGTAATTGTTTCAGGATCTTATAATCAATTAAATAAAAATGATATTGAAAAAATCAATAATTGGGTTAAAAGAGGTAATACACTTATAACTATTGCTGGTGGTTCAAGGTGGGCTATTAATAAAAAGATAGTTAATGAGTCATTATTTAATACACCAAAAGATTCTATTTTTTCTAGAAAAAATTATGTTGAAGCAAGAGAAAATATTGGAAGAGAAAGAATTGGTGGTGCCATTCTAAGTGTTGATCTTGACTTAACACATCCACTAGCTTTTGGATATAGAGATTCTTCAATTCCAGTTTATAAAAATAATAATGTATTTATAAATAAAACTAAGGATCAATATTCTTCCGTTGGTATTTATTCAAAAAAACCACATATTGATGGTTATATTTCAAAGAAAAATATGAAATATAATTTTAAAAATACTGCATCATTAATTGTTTCAAAATTGGGTTCTGGAAGAGCTATAATTTTTGCTGATAACCCTAATTTTAGAGGTTCATGGTATGGAACTAATAGATTATTTTTGAATGGTATATTTTTAGGAAATAATATTTCTATTCCAACCAACTAAATAAATTAAAATGAAAAAATTAACAACATTTATTCTAACATTTTTAATGTTTTATATTAGTTTTTCAAATGAAACTATAAAAAAAAATAAACAATATGATCAATTAATTATTAGAGGCGTAACTCTAATCAATGGAGATGGGTCACCACCAAGAGGACCAATTGATATTGTGGTAAGAAAAAATATAATATCAAATATTCAAGTTGTTGGTTATCCCGGAGTTGAGATTAAAGAATCCAGTAGACCCATATTAGAAAAAGGAGGGTTTGAAATTGATGCAAGTGGTATGTATTTAATGCCTGGGTTTATAGATATGCACGGACACATTGGTGGTGATGCTCAAGGTGCTAGTTCAGAGTATGTATTTAAATTATGGATGGCACATGGAGTTACTACAGTTCGTGAACCTAGTGGAAAGGGAGTTGATTGGACTTTAAATCTAAAAAAGCTTAGCCAAGAAAATAAAATAATTGCTCCAAGGATTTTTGCATATACAGGATTTGGACAAACTGGAAAAAACTTTAACCCCTTAAATGATATGCCAATTAGTACTCCAGAAATGGCAAGAAAATGGGTTAGAGCAAATGCAGATAAAGGAGCAGACGGAATAAAATTTTTTGGAGCTGAGCCAGAAATTATGGCTGCAGCACTTGATGAAAATAAAAAATTAGGTTTAGGATCTGCATGTCATCATGCACAGTTAAGTGTTGCAAGATGGAATGTATTAAATTCTGCTAGAGCAGGATTAACTTCAATGGAACATTGGTATGGATTACCTGAAGCTTTATTTGATGATAGAACTGTTCAAGATTATCCTCTAGACTATAATTATCAAAACGAACAAGATAGATTTGAAGAGGCTGGTAAACTTTGGAAACAGGCAGCTAAGCCTTATTCGGATCATTGGAATTCTGTAATGAATGAACTACTATTTTTAGATTTTACATTAGACCCAACATTTAATATTTATGAAGCCAGTAGAGACTTACAAAGAGCTAGAAGAGCTGAATGGCATGAAGATTATACACTTCCTACATTATGGGAATTTTTTGAACCAAGTAAAATATCCCATGGTTCTTACTGGCATGATTGGGGAACAGAACAGGAAATTGAATGGAAAGAAAACTTTAGATTGTGGATGACATTTATTAATGAATATAAAAATAGAGGGGGAAGAGTAACAACTGGATCAGATTCAGGTTTTATTTATCAATTATATGGATTTGCATATGTTAGAGAACTTGAGCTATTAAGAGAAGCAGGTTTTCATCCATTAGAAGTAATAAGATCAGCTACATTAAATGGTGCTGAAGCATTAAATATGGATGATAAAATTGGTTCTGTTCAAATTGGAAAATATGCCGATTTTGTTATTGTTGAAGAAAATCCTTTAAAAAATCTAAAAACATTATATGGAACAGGTGCAATTAGATTAAATAATGATAACGAAGTAGTTAGAGTTGGTGGAGTAAAATATACTATAAAAGACGGAATAGTATATGATGCAAAAAAATTATTAGAAGAAGTTAAAGAAATGGTCGATTCAGAAAAAATGAAAAGTAACTGGACTTTAAAACAACCAGGAGTAAATTAAACTTATAAACTTAACTTATCTCCAAATTTAGAAAAGTTATATCCTAATTTTTTAATACTATCAATTACTGAATTATTATTTTCAAGAGCAATATTTGTGTGGTTAAAATGAATAAAATAGATTTTATTTTTTACTGCTTTTGACTCGTTGTTAAATAAATCCATTGTTTCTTTTACAAATGGATGAGGAATTTCGCTCATAGGTCTTTCTATTTCTCCATCTTGAAAAAATGTCGCATCTAAAAATGCATAATCTACTGACTTAACTTCTTTTACAATGTCTTTATCCCATAACTCCCATTTATTTATATCAGGAATAAATAAAGCAGATTTCTCCGGTCCAATAATTTTAAAACCAACAGTTTCAGAAAACTCATCGCGGTGTGGAACTAATAAAGGGATAATAGTTAAGTTATCTGTTACTTTTATTGGTTGATTGTTATTTAAAGTTCTTAATTCAATATTATTTAAAGAAACTAGTTGACTCCATGGACCATTAGTACTTAAAAAATTTAACATTCTAGGCATACCAAAAACGGGGACTTTACTTCCTCCGTAAGCTTCTCTACCTAAATACATTAATCCACTGTAATGCCCAATATGGGCATGAGTTAAAAAAATTCCATCTATAATATTATCTTTTGAGAAGTTCTCATTTATTATCTTCATTTGAGCTGGCATATCAGGTGTAGCTTCAAATAAAAACCTTTGATTTGATTCAATATCAGAAAGACCTATACTGGTTACATAATTATTATTTTTTTTATTAAACAACTTATTACAACAATCTTTTAAACATCCAATTTGTGGATAACCTGCATCTTGAACAGTACCTAAAACTGTAATATATTGTTTATCATTTTTTTCAATTATACAGCTTTGAATAACAAGAAGAAATAGTAGTAAAAAAAAATTAGATTTAAGCAAAATTTAGATTAAATAATATTATTATCTTTTAAAATAGCATGCATTTGAATTTGTAAATTCATTGCTGATTTTTTAGCATCATCTGCAAAATATTGATTTGATGATGAGTATATAATAGATCTAGAAGAATTAATTATTAAACCAACATCATTATTAATTACGTGTTTACAAACCTCATTTAGATCACCACCTTGAGTACCAACACCAGGTATTAATAAAAAATTATTGGGAATTATTTTTCTCAAATCTTTTAGATAAGAAGCTTTAGTTGCTCCTACAACATACATTAATTGGCTAGAATTATTCCAGTTTAAACTCGTCTTAATAACATCTTCATATAAATTATTATTAGTTCCTTTAATTTGTTTTGTTTGAAAATCAAATGCACCTTTATTAGATGTTAAGGCTAATAGAATTGTATGTTTATTTTTATAATTTAAAAATGGTTCAACAGAATCTATTCCCATGTAAGGTGTGACAGTAATACTATCAAAATTCATTGTATCAAAAAATGCTTTTGCATACATAGAACTTGTGTTACCGATATCACCTCTTTTTGCATCTGCTATTGTAAAAATTTCAGGAAAATTTGTATTGAGATATTTTATAGTCTTATCTAAAGCTTTCCATCCATCTAATCCGTTAGATTCATAAAAAGCAATATTAGGTTTATAGGCTACACAATACTTATTTGTGGCATCAATAATTCTTTTATTGAATTCAAAAATCGGATCCTTTTCTTTTAATAAAAATTTAGGTATTTTATTTAAATCTGTATCTAAGCCAATACATAAGAAAGATTTTTTTAATTTAATTTGATGTATTAAATTTTCTTTTTTCATTTAAATCGTTTCATTATTAGCTTTTAATATTTCTGTATTTTCAGCAAGCATAAGTTCATCAACTAACTTTTGAATATCCCCATTAATTATATTAGAAAGATCATAAAGTGTTAAACCTATTCTATGATCGGTAACTCTACCTTGTGCATAATTATAGGTTCTAATTTTGGCACTTCTATCTCCAGTTGAAACCATACTTTTCCTTTTTTCAGAATCAGCCGCTTGCTTTTTAGCTAATTCCATTTCATATAATCTAGATCTCAAAACTTTCAATGCTTTTTCTAAATTTTTGTGAGAAGATTTTTGATCCTGACAGCTTACTATCATACCAGTTGGCTCATGATGTAATTTTATGGCTGAATAAGTAGTATTAACAGATTGTCCTCCAGGACCTGTAGAAGTAGTTCTTTCAATTCTTACCTCTTGCATATCAAGCTCTACATCAAACTCTTCTGCCTCAGGAAGTACTATAACCGAAGATGCACTAGTATGGACTCTGCCTTGAGTCTCTGTTTGTGGAACTCTTTGAACTCTATGTACTCCAGCTTCAAACTTCATGGAACCATAAACATCAGAACCTGAAACTTCAAAAATAATTTCTTTATATCCGCCTGAGGTACCTTCATTAAAATCTACAAGATTAACCTTCCAACCTCTTCCTTCACAATATTTAGTATACATTCTATAAAGATCTCCAGCAAAAATACTAGCTTCATCTCCACCTGCCCCTGCTCTAATTTCAACAACTACATCTTTAGCATCATCTGGATCTTTAGGAATCAATAAAACTTTTATTTCTTCTTCAATTATAGGAATTTGAGATTTGGAATCGTCTAATTGAAGTTTAGCCATTTCAATCATTTCCTCATCAGATTCAGAAGAAATAATTTCTTGAGCTTCACTTATATTGTCTAATAAAAGTTGATACCTTTTTCCAATATCAACAATTTTTTTAACTTCTTTGTATTCCTTAGTTAGCTTAATATATTTTTTTTGGTTGGAAATAATATCTGGCTGAATAATTAAATCATTTAGCTCATCAAACCTTTGGTTTACTATTTTAATCTTATTTATCATTGTTTAGTTTCGCAATAAAAATACAACAAATAATCTATTGATAACCGATATATTTACTCGTAAATAAATTCACCATATTTTGAAGATATAGTCAATTTTTTTGTGTTAGAACTTTCTACCCTTCCAATAATTTGGGCATCAACTTTAAAACTCCTAGAAATTTTAATTATTTTGTTTGCAATTTTTGGATTCACATATAATTCCATTCTATGACCACAATTAAAAACTTTATACATTTCTCTCCAACTAGTATTTGACTGTTTTTGAATTAAATCAAATAAAACTGGTATATCAAACATATTGTCTTTAATGACATGCAAATTATTATTTAGAAAATGTAAAATTTTAGTTTGAGCTCCACCACTGCAGTGTATCATACCATGAATATCCATTCTTTCAATTTTATTAAATATATCTTTAATTATTGGAGCATAGGTTCTTGTGGGGGATAAAACTAATTTTCCTGCATCTAATGGTGAGTTTTTAATTTCTTGTGTTAATTTTATATTTCCTGAGTAAATCAATTCTTCAGGCATAGCTTGATCATAACTTTCTGGATATTTTAAAGCTAAATAGTTTGCAAACACATCATGTCTAGCTGAAGTTAAACCATTACTACCCATACCTCCATTGTATGACTCTTCATAAGTAGACTGACCAAAAGATGATAAACCGATAATTAAGTCACCTTCTCTTATTTTTGAGTTATCAATAATATCTGTCCTTTTAATTCTAGCAGTAACAGTAGAGTCAACGATTATTGTCTTTACTAAGTCTCCTACATCTGCTGTTTCTCCCCCAGTTGAATGAAGACCAATTCCGTAATTATTTAAATCTTTAATAATTTCTTCAGTACCATTAATAATTTCTGAGATAACTGACGCAGGTATTAAATTCTTATTTCTTCCAATAGTTGAGGATACCATAATATTATTTGTGACACCAACACAAAGTAAATCATCAACATTCATAATTAAAGCATCTTGTGCAATTCCTTTCCAAACACTTAAATCACCTGTTTCTTTCCAATAAAGATATGCTAGTGAGCTTTTTGTTCCAGCACCATCAGCGTGCATAACTAGACAATATTCATCATCATTAGATAAAAAATCTGGAACTATCTTACAAAAAGCTTTAGGAAATAATCCCTTGTCTATATTTTTGATTGCCATGTGAACATCTTCTTTAGAAGCAGAAACACCTCTTAAATCATATCTATTGTCATTATTAGTATTGGTCATAATTTTTTAAAAAAACATACACAAAAGTATTAAACTCTATTGTTTTATTAATATAAAAAAACATAATATCATAGAATTAAATACTTATTAAAAAATTAGTCCTATTTATTAACAAATTGAAAGAAAACGGAAGAAAAAAACTAATTTTGTGTTTTTAAAATTATGTTCTTTCAATCCAAATCAATATAAATTGAATATATTTTAAATAAAATTACAATTTGTTAAACATATTGCATGTATTTGACAGATTCTATAAATATTGTTTAATTATTATTATTATTTTAAAATGAGTAAATCAAAATTAGAGTACATTTGGCTAGATGGGTACAAACCAACCCAAAATATGAGAAGTAAAACTAAAGTTATTGATGACTTTAGTGGTAAATTAAAAGATTGTCCTATATGGTCATTTGATGGGTCTTCCACACAACAAGCAGAAGGTGGATCTTCAGACTGCCTATTAAAACCTGTTGCTATTTATCCAGATCCTGCTAGAGAAAATGGGTTTTTAGTAATGACTGAAGTATTAAATGCAGATGGTTCTGCCCATGAAAGTAATGGAAGAGCATTAATAGATGATGATGATAATGATTTTTGGTTTGGATTTGAACAAGAATACTTTATTATGGATACGCAAACTCAACTACCGCTTGGATTTCCTGTTGGGGGCTACCCTGGACCACAAGGAATGTACTACTGTTCTGTAGGAGGGAAAAATACACACGGAAGAGATTTTGTTGAAGAACACGCAGATCTATGCATAGCAGCTGGATTAAATTTTGAAGGAATTAATCAAGAAGTAGCTAGTGGACAATGGGAATTTCAACTATTTGCTAAAGGAGCTAAATTAGCTGGAGATGAAATGTGGATAGCTCGTTACCTATTAGATAGATTGACTGAAGGTTATGGATACTATATTGAATATCACCCAAAACCTGTTAAAGGAGATTGGAATGGTAGTGGTATGCATGCTAATTTCTCAAATACTCTATTAAGAACATGCGGCTCTCAAGAAACGTATGAAAAAGTCTGTGAAGCATTTAGACCAGTAACAAAAGAACATATTGAAGTTTATGGTGAGTTTAACGATCAACGTTTAACAGGGCTTCATGAAACTGCTTCAATTCACGATTTTAGTTATGGTATTTCAGACAGAGGAGCTTCTATAAGAATACCTATTATAACAGTTGAAAAAGGTTGGAAAGGTTGGCTTGAAGATAGAAGACCAGCTTCAAATGGAGATCCTTATAAAATTGCTGGGAGAATAGTTAAAACTGTTAAGTCCGCACTGTAGTAATACATTATTTTTATAAAAACCACATATATTTTATGTGGTTTTTTTATTTGATATATGCTAGTAAAATAAAAATCGAATAAAGTAATACTAATAAAAAACCTTTGGATTTTGTAATTTGATTTCTTTTTGGAATTAAACACATAAATAATGCTAGAAAAGCAAAAACTAACATCCAAATTATATCATTTTCTAAAATACTATTTTCTGAAATTAAAATTGGCTTTATAATTGAAGTTAAACCCAAAACGGATCCAATATTAAAAATATTAGATCCAATTAAATTACCAATAGAGATACCTTTTTCTTTTTTTGCTATCGCAATTACTGAGGTAGCAAGCTCGGGAATACTTGTGCCTATCGCTATAACAGAAACGGATATTACAGCTTCACTAACTCCAATATCTTGAGCAAGTTCAATAGCACTAAATACTAACCACTCAGCTCCATAAAACAGAGAACATGAGGCTAATATTAACCATATAAAAATCTTAATACCGGATATATTGTTTAACCGTTCGTCTAAAGAACTATCAGCTTGCAAATCTGCAGAGTTATAATTTATGACAATAAACAAAAAAGAAATTAGAGATATAAATAAAATTAAACCCTCAAAACTGGAAAGCAAATTGTCATTTACTAAAAACCAGTAAAGCAATAAGGAAAAGATAATCATAATTGGCCAATCAATTTTATAAAATGACTTAGAAACAGGAATAGCACCAACAACTCCAGTCAATCCTAATACTAGACCTATATTAGCAATATTAGAACCAATTACATTATTAATTGCTATTGATGAAGATCCATTAACAGCAGCCTTTAGACTTACTAATAATTCAGGTAAAGAAGTTGCAAATGCAACAACCGTCATTCCAATAACCATCTTAGAAATTTTAAACTTTAAAGACAAGGCCACAGACGCCCTTACAATAAACTCACCACCAACAACCAATAAAAGAAACCCTGCTAAAAGCCAAAAAATTGTCATATCTATTTAATAAGTAGTTTTTTATATATTGTTTTAGATGGAGTATTGATTTTAATCAAATATAATCCTTTTTTAAGATTATGTTTAAAACTGTTATCAGTTACATTTTTCTTTAAAATTTTTTTTCCATCAATTGAAAAAATTTCTAGAGAAAAACTTTCATAAATATTAAAAAACAATTCACCTTGATTTGGGTTGGGGTAAAAATTAATTTTTTTTAAATCTATATCATTAATATTTAAGTTAAAAAACCAATCTTCGCCTTGATTCTCACCCCATATATAATCTACTAAATCTGGAAAATCTATTAATGGGTTTCTATTGTTCTGCCAATTATAAATTACATTATTTCTATTTTTTTCAAAATCATCAACTGGATCTAAATTATTCCAATCTAAAATAGTTTCAAGATCACCTAATTGACCTACTAAATCTGGATAACCATTAATTACTTCTAAACCATTATATCGAAGAGATAAAAATAATACCGATCTTGCTACATCTCCTTTAAAACTTCCAAGATTATTTACAGGACCATTATAATCACCATAATGCTTATTACCCCTTGAACTATTTTCTGGACTATCAGCTGCTCTAATACCATGAGCATCTGAATTAGCATGTCTCAAAGAATCAATATGAGTTGTCCAATATTGATCTATCCCATCAGCATAAGAGTCTAAGTCAATACTATTAAATCCTCCTCTAGATCTAGGATAGGTATGTTCTCTATTCCATTTTCCAATTCCATTAGAAGAATTTTGAAAATCAATTTTTGACCTTGGTTGCTCAGAGTAAACTAACCAAACTTGGTTACTATTTTCAGGATTAACATCTGAAATATTTAAAATAGATTTAACATCAGCATAAGAATGTGCCTTCACATTATCTGTGTTAGCAATTATATTTTGAATTGCTTCGATTAAATCAACTCCAGAGAGACCTTGCAAAGAATTATAATAATTTTCAGGATAATTATTGGAAATATTGTTATAGGTAGGATTAATTGGTGTACCATAATTAGCAATAATAAAATCATTATCATTTACTCTAACAATTAAATTATTATTTAGCAATATAAATTCTTCATCATCTATAGATAGTGATATCATTAAATCTTCATCACCTTCGTTGATTATATCGTCAATTATATCAATATATATTGTAACTGAACTATCTTCACTTGGAATAACAAAAGGATCAACTTCAATATAATCATCAGAGTTGAAATTTTGATAATCTAAACTCAAACTAATACTTAAATCTTCTTGAACTGGAACTTCTGTGGTAATTGTCAATTCTATACTTTCGCCTTCATTATACTGATTTTGGTTCAAATAAAAATTGATGCCATTTAAAAAAACACCATCACCTTCATTTACTTCTCTGGGAGTTGGTGTAGTTATAATATAAGAACCATCATTAAGTCTTTGAATAGATTCATAATCTTTATTGTTATTTTCATTTTCATTTATTTGAACACTAACCCCTAACAAATCCATAAGATTAGTGTCATCTGAATCAGAAGTATCATACACAATAGCATCTACTAAATTGGTAGTAGTAGCAAGAGTTGAATTTGGAAAATTAGAGCTTTCAGAAAAGTATATTCCAATTGCATCGGCTCCATTTTGAATAGAATTATCTTCAATTATAAATTGTGGAAATGGGCTTAGAGTATTATTACCAATCAGAAACAAGCCATTCAAATCAGTTTGATAACTACTAAGGTCTAATGTAAAATAACTACTATCAGCACCATTAGATGATCCATTAAAAAAAACTAGCAAATAACCATTTAATGAATAATTTGGTTCATCTGATTTAATCTCTACAAATTCAAGATTATCATAACCTTCCGTATCAGAATCAATCTCATTGATAACTAATTGAGAAAAACTCAAATTAAAAGATAAAAAAGATAAAAATAAGACAAAGTATCCCCTCAAATTTGTAATTTTAGATTTTGTAATAAAAATTATTTTTATAAATTTAAATCTAATTAATTTTTTAATGAAAATATTATTTAAATTCTTTGCTAAGCTAAACAATTATTTACTTCCAAGTCTTTCTAAAAATAAAATTGATCTTGCAAAAGCAAATAAATTTCAATTATTAACATTTGCATGGAAATTATATGTTACAAAAAGAATTATTAATCAATAATTAAATGAAAAATATTTTTTTAGTTCTACTGCCAACTGTACTACTTTTAAGTTGTGGAATGTCAAAGTTAGTATCTGTAGACCGAAGCGAAGAGACAACAAACCATTATTACTCTATTGAAAAAACAATTTTACTTGATTTTAACGAATTAACTACAGTTCGAGATGATAATCAATATGGTAATATCGAAATAGAAGTTCCAGAAATAACAAGTAAAGTAATTGAGAAAGGCGCAGTTTTGGCATATATTCAAAGGCCTGCTACAGAAAATTCAGTAGAAAGATGGAGTCAATTTCCTCAATATAGTCTTGTGTATGAAAATCCAACTTATTCTTATCTAAGCTATGGATTAGGGTTTATAAGAATTTCTTTACAATCATCATCTAATATTAATGATGCTGCAAATTTTTTTAAAGGAAAAAAAATCAAGCTAGTAATTCTTGAATAATTATAATTATTATTAATAAATTTGTTAGTTAAAAGACAAATTATTATGGCTAAATTCTTAAAATTACTCGTATTATATCTACTATCTTCTTCATTTACTTTTTCTCAAACATACAATGAAGAGTTTTTAGATGGTACAATTATGTTTAAAGTTTCTGAAAGTGTATTGAATTTTGATAAAATTGATCAAATTGATAAAAATTCAGTGAGTAAGTTGGAAAATTTGTCAGATTATCCTGAAATAAATGAAGTTTTTAATTTAATTAATGTTACAAATTTTGAAAGACCAAGTTACTTTAGCTTTAAAAGAAATTTACAGTCAATATTTAGAATAGAATTTTCTAATTATGATAAAATTGACCAACTTATATTAGCTCTAGAGTCCTTAGAAATTATTGAATATGCTGAAATGGAGCCAATCTATAAATTAGATCTCATTCCTAATGATGCTTTACATTTTGGTAATAATAAATGGTATCATACACTTGTAGACTCCGAGGAATCTTGGGATATAAGTCTTGGCAGTAATAATGTGAAAGTAGCTATAATTGATAATGGAGTTGCCAATAATCACTCTGATCTAACCATATACAAACAAAGAGATGTTTCCGATAATGACAATGATGCTACACCAGCAGTCTATTATAATCAAAATAGCGGCTGGTCTCACGGAACACATTGTGCTGGTTTAGCAGCAGCAAATATTAATAATGGGATAGGAATTGCCTCTCTTGGTGGAAATGCTGAAATTATAGCAGTTAAAGCTACTCCTGATTCAGGAGATGGTGGTTTAATTTACAATAGTTATAACGGAATTCAATGGGCCTGTGAAAATGGAGCTAATGTGGTTAGCATGTCTTATGGTTCAGCTAACGAAAGTTCATCGATTCAAAACTTAATAAGTAGTTATCCAGATATTATTTTTATAGCTGCAGCAGGAAATGACAATGTAAGTACAATTTTTTATCCTGCAGGTTATCAAAATGTCATTGGAGTTGGATCTGTTGATGGTAATGATTTAAGATCCTCCTTTTCAAATTATAATGCAGGTCTTTTTGCATGGGTAGATATAGCCTCACCTGGTGGTTATACATTTGGAGGCCTAACTAGTACTGTTTATACAGCAGATGGAAACGGATACGCTAAATTTGGAGGAACATCAATGGCAGCTCCATTTGCTGCTGGGCTTGTTGCTCAAATGTTAAGTCTAAATCCAAGTTTAAATCATGATCAAGTTCTTGACTGTCTTCAGTCAACAGGTGTGCAAATTGATCAAAATATTGGCAATAGAATTGATGCGGATGCAGCATTAGAATGTGTTTTATCTAGTTTAACAGGTGATCCAATTCCTGCATTTAATGCTTCACAATTAAATATTTACGAAGGTGGCACAGTATTATTTACTGATAATTCTGTTGGAGCCGGTAACGAAATCAGCAATTGGGAATGGACATTTGAAGGGGGAAGTCCCTCTAATTATTCTGGGCAAAATCCTCCAGAAATAAGCTACTCTACAATAGGTTCTTACGATGTAACATTAGAGGTAACTAATTCGCAAAGTACTCAATCATTAACAAAAAACGGATTCATTGTCGTTTCTGAGGAACCAACAGGAGTTTGGATAAGTCAAAACTCATCTTTTCCTAATACAAGTACAGGGATTAGAAATATTTCTATTGTAGATGAAAATATTGTTTGGGCTACTGGATATGATGGTAGTGGTAATGGTGAAAATTTTCAAGTATTCACAAAAACAACAGACGGTGGTTCTACTTGGAACAGTGGTACAATAAATCTTGGAGACACTGATCTTGGTATAGCTATGATTTGTGCTATAAGTTCAACAACAGCGTGGGCAGTTGGATACCCTAGAGTTAGTGGAGATGTTGGAGGAATATGGAAGACTACAAATGGTGGGATTTCATGGGACAGACAAGATTCTGCATCTTACAATTCTAGTGGCTCTTTTTCAAATGTGGTACATTTCTGGGACGAAAATTATGGGTTTGCTCAAGGTGATCCAATTGGAGGAGAATACGAATTATATGTTACTTCAGATGGAGGAAACAATTGGGAAGCAGTTCCAGGATCCAACATTCCTAATCCAGGTGGAGGAGAATATGGTTATGTTGGACAAATTGAAATTGTAGGAGATAACGTATGGTATACAACAAATTCAACAACTCTATATCACTCAACAGATAAAGGAAATAATTGGGTAGCATATCAATGTCCAGTCAATGATTTTGACGGAGATGCTATGTCATTTAGTGATGAAAATAATGGTATAATTATAAGTGGAACAAATGTTTATAGAACATATGACTCTGGAGAAAATTGGACACAAATTAATCCAACTGGCCCTGTATACAATATAGGTGTGAGTTACATTGAAGGAACAGACACAATCTTTTCAACATCACAAGCAGGATCTTCACAAAGTTTTGATGGAGGTTTAACATGGAATCCAATAGATAATGAAACCTTTTTAGGAGTAGAATTTATTAATTCTACAACTGGATGGGCAGGTTCATTTAATGGGGATTTAGCAGGTGGGATATGGAAATGGAGTGACTTTTCATTAAGTGACAATGAAATAATTGATGAAAATAATTTACTCATTTATCCAAATCCTACTGGAAGTATTATAAATATTAAATCAAATAACAATGTCAGCTCTACAATATATGATATCAATGGAAAAAAAATACTTTATACAAAATCAAAAATTATAGATATAAGTGATTTTTCAAAAGGAATATATATTATTAAAATTAAAGACGAAATAAATAATTCAATCGAAACTAAAAAAATAATTAAACAGTGATTATGAATAAGATATTATTATTTACATTTTTGATAATTACTCTCAGTTGTAAAACAACATCTAACAGTGATAATTTAAGATTAAAACAATCAGGGTTTTCAATATCACCAGCTGCTACATCTCTAGCAGATGTAATTATTGGTAAATTTCCCGGTATACAAGTTGAAGGAGCTAATATGGTTAATTCATCTCCAAGATTTATTATTAGAGGTGGAACAAATTCAATGAATAATGCCGCTTATGCTATTTTTGATATTGACGGTAGTGTTTATAAAGACTATCCAAATTTTTTAAATCCTCAAAAAATAAAAAGTATTACAATATTAAAATCAATGATAGCTACCAATAGGTATGGAAGTGATGGACGTGGGGGGGTAATTGTAATTAAAACTAATTAATTACTCATTGTAATTTATTTCAATAATAATTTCATTTCTTCTACTAAAAAATTTGTAAGGACTATTGTAAGAAACTAATAATGGTTCACCAATGTAGCTGATATCCTTACTTTCGAGAATTTGCAATAGCTCATTGGTATACTTTTTCTGTCTCGAAGGATTTGAATAACCTCCAAATCTAACAGAAGCAAAGAAGCCTGCATCCGACTCAATTATCTTAACACTTTTATCATTTGGGACAGCTATAGACTGCATATCAAATTTAGAAGGCATTACAAATTCCATTGTACTGTTAACAGAATTTTTTCTCATATAAACAGGTGTTGTCATAGCAATTTTTTGATTAGCTTCATTATTCCCACTTATATATCTAAATAATTTCATAAAATTATTATTTGAATTATTATTTGATTCAACTTTAGCTTTAATAGCTTTTGGATAATATCTAATTTCAAAATTATCAATTTTATTTACGAGTCTATATTTTTGAGTTTCATAAGATTGACTAAACATAAATAAGGGTAAAAAGATTAATACAAGTGTTTTTATATTCAACATTATTTTTTAATAATTTTAAAGGTTTCATTTTGAAATTTTAATAAATAAATTCCTGAAGGAAGATGGGCTATATCTAATGAAGTGGTATAACCATTAATTTTGCCATTAGATACTATTTGACCAAATTTATTAAATATATAATAATCTGACTTAATAAAATTATCACTTATGATGTTTAAATAATCTTCAACTGGATTTGGATATATTTTGAATTTTGAATTTTGATTATCAATAATATTAAAAGTTTCAAGATTATTAATATAACTTGATGCTTGCTCAGGGTATTCTAATAATAATGGGAAATAGCAATTATCCTCTATTAGAAAATAATTCAACCAAGACAAAACAAGTTTTCCAACATAATTATTTGCTGTGGTGGGATAATTTCCAACAGAGTGATTTCCATTTTCAATTTCATAGATCGCTTTTGGTGTACTGTTTGGAGTGTAATCATAATGAATGTTTGCATGACTTTCAACCGGTGCTGTTGTATCACTTTGACCACTAATTATTAATAATGGAACGGAATGATCTAAGTAATCATAACTAACAAGCCACTGTTGAATCCACGGGGTTAGACTAATTATAGATTTTAAACTACTATTCAATGTAGCTGCTATTTGAGCTCCACCTCCACCCATAGAATGACCACCTACAGCTATCTTACTTATATCAACCTGTTGAAAAACAGGTGAATCTTCTCTATCATTTTCTTCTTGTAATGTAATAGCTGCATCTAATAATGCATTAGCTCTATCTTGTGGTAAATCAGTTAAGGTGTTAGTTCCAATAGTCATTACAATATATCCATGAGAAGCTAAATATGGCCCCCACTCAGAAACTGTAGATTCAGGGCTTACAAAACCAGGAACTAATATTAAACTAGGTAAATAACCTTCATAATCAACTGGGTAATATAGAGTAGCTCCAAAATAATCAGGACCATCTCTCATTCCATCACTTTCTAAAATAGTAGCATAATTATAAGGACCAGGATTGTATATATTATCCATTGATATATCATCACAATTTTGTGATGATATATTAATTACAAAAAAATTAAATAAAATCAATAAAAGTTTATAATTCATAATTATTTACCTCTTCCAGTCTTTCTTACAGAATTTGATTTTACAGTAACATTTTTATTAAACTTTTGTTTAGGATTATTTTTCTGTTGTAATTTATCTTTAGTTTTATTACCAAAAAATTTACTACTCATGATTTTGTTTTTTTTATAAATATAATAAGCATTAATTCATGATCATCAATTTTACAACTTAATTAACATATTGACTATTAATGTTCCATTGTTATAAATTGGAGAGATACTTTTTAAATTATATTCATTTAAAACTTCAATTACCAAAGATTTCATTTTATTACTATTTCCAGTAACAATTTCAACTTCAATTGCACTTTCAAGTATACAATTGCTAATAAATTTATCAACTTTATCTTTTACTTGCCCATGAAAAGTTCCATGTAGATCTAGTTTATAAAATTTAAGATTATTCATAGATTTAAAAATTATATAAGTTAAATTTAAGTATTATAAATAAAAAAAAATAATATGAATAACTATGCTTTAATTACTGGTGCTTCATCTGGAATTGGACTAGAAATTTCAAAATTACTTGCATCTAAAGGGTTTAATTTGGTGATAACAGCAAGAAGAAAAGAAAGACTATTAGCCTTAAAAAAAGAAATAAGCACTAAATATAGAGTACATTGTGATTTTATTACTTGTGACTTAAGTCAAAAAAATGCTCCTGAGAAAATTTTTGAATTTTGTAAAAAAAATGATTACCATATAGAAATTCTAGTAAATAATGCAGGTTATGCTATACCTTCACTTTTTCATGAAACACCTATGGAGGATGAAGAGAAATTTTTAAGAGTACTTGGAATTTCAGTAATAGCTCTAACAAAAATATTTTTACCTTCAATGATAAGTAGAAAAAAAGGTAAGATAATGATTATTTCATCTGTTGCAGCATTTGCTCCACCGTCTACAATTCAATCTCTATATGGTCCAATTAAAACATTTATGAACAGGTTTAGTGAATCTTTAAATTCAAATTATAACAAATTTGGAATTACTTCTACAGCAGTATGTCCAGGGTTTACATATACTGAATTTCATAGCTCAAGTGGAGTACAAAAGCAAATGGATAGTGTACCTAAATTTTTAAAAAAAGGTGCAAAAAGAGTCGCAATTGAAGCTGTTTCAGATACACTTAAAGGAAAATCAATTAGTATTCCAACAAAAACATATAAAATATTTGTTTTAATTTTAAAAGTAGCTCCAATCTCAGTTTTTTCTTTTTTAGTAAAAGTGTTAGCACCAGGAAGATATGATAAGTAAATGAGAGGCTAATGTTTTAATAATTTATAATTTTTATTTATATGTAAAGTATGCTTAACATTAAATAATTTTATATATATTTGTAAAGTTAGCTTAACATATAAATAAAAATGAAAACTAAAACATTAAGAATTATGGCAATTACTACAGGAATTATCGGATCAACATTATTTAATAGATTTTTAGAGGGAGGTGCATTATTTATGTCTCTCATATTAATTTGCTTATTAATTTCAATTTTTTTTATCATAAGAGGCATTTATAATCTTAAAAAAAATCCAGAACTTTCAAAGAGAATGTTAACACTTATAAACGATTGTGGAACTTTAGCTTTTGCTATAGGTTTTTTTTCAGCATTTCTTGGAATAATAACAGGGTTTGATGTGCTTGAAGCAACTGGAGATGCTAGGCCAGATATCATTGCAGGAGGTATTAAAGTAGCTCTTTTATCACCACTATTTGGTTTATTTACATTGATAATTTCAAAGATGGGTATCATCTTAATAAGATTAATGCATAAGTATTAAAATGATGAGTATATCAAAAAAGGAAATTTCCATTTACATAGAAATTATTTATTCTGTTTTATTTATTTTAATATTTATGCCATATTTCTACGAAATAAGATTAGAAACAATAGACTTTAATGCTATATCAAAAAACATTATCCAAATAATATCCTTTTCTGTTATTTATTTCTCCTCTACTTACATATTCCTAGAAGTAAAATATAAAGGTGAAATAATTACTGATGAAAGAGATGATATGATAAATTCAAAAGCTTATAAATTAGGATACATTCTTCTTGACTTAGGAATAATTATAGTTTTAGGTCATTTATTGTCAAACCATAGTCTTTACAAAAATAATGGATTCATTATTTTTTTAATTTTAACATTACTTCTATCAGTTTCTTTAATTAAATCTCTATTCCAACTATATCTATACAGAACATCATAGTATTATGGAATTAAAAAACACTTTAAAAAAACATAGACAAGATAAAGGCTTAACTCAAGAAGAATTAGCTAGCATGTTAGGTGTCAGTAGACAAACTATAATTTCAATTGAAAGATATCGCTATAAACCAAGCTTAGAACTAGGTTTAAAAATCTCTAATTTATTAGCTATTGATATTAATAAATTATTTTATCTTTCATCAAGTGATTTAAAAATTAGGGAATCATCAGAGGGAAATAAAATAATTGCTAAGACAAAAAAATTTAAAGATTTTAAAGATAAAGATTGGAAAGACCTTTGGAATAAGCTTAAAAAATAAATAAATGAATAAAATATATGATGTTGTAGTATTAGGTGCTAGTGGTTTTACTGGAAAATTAGTGTGTGAATATATATACACTAATTATACTCAAAAAAAAATAGACTTAAAATGGGCTATTGCAGGAAGAAACATAAAAAAATTAGAATCTGTCAGACGTGAAGTTGCAGATAAAAATATTCCAATAATAATAGCGGATAGCCACAATATGGAATCCCTTGATAATTTAACAAAAAGCACCAATGTTGTTTGCACAACAGTTGGTCCTTATGCAAAATATGGAACTAAACTCGTTGAATCATGTATAAATAACAATGCCCATTATTGTGATCTTGCTGGTGAAGTCCAGTGGATGTATAAAATTATTAACAAATATCATGAATTAGCTAAAAAAAGAAAAGTAAAGATAGTTCACACATGCGGTTTTGACTCAATACCATCAGATATGGGGGTTTATTTCATAAATCAAGAACTTAAGAAAAACAATAAATATGCTAAAAGAATATCTATGAGGGTAGCTGGAGTAAAAGGGAAGATAAGCGGAGGAACTTACGCTAGCTTAAATAATATTATGAGAGAGTCCTATAATGACAATAGTATTTATAAAATTATCTCAAACCCTTACAGCTTAAATCCTTCAGATAAAAATTACGGCCAAGACAAAAAAGATATTACAAAAATTACCTACGATAACATTTCTAAGAACTGGCTAACTCCATTTATTATGGCAACAGTAAATACCAAAGTCGTTAGAAGAAGCAACGCCCTTAGTTCATATTCTTATGGAAAAGATTTATTATATGATGAAGCTACTATAACAGGTAAAGGTTTTAAAGGTAAAATTATGGCATTCTTAAATGCTCTACCATTAATTTTTGTTACAGCTCCACCAAAATCTATATTAAAAAAAATTGCTAATAAGATTATGCCAAAACCAGGTGAAGGACCTACAAAAGATCAAAGAGAGAGTGGTTATTATAATTTAAGGTTTTATATAAAAAACAATAATGATGAATTAATTATTGCAAAAGTAATTGGAGATATGGATCCTGGATATGGCTCAACTTCAAAAATGCTAGCAGAATCTGCTATATGTTTAGCAAAAGATAATTTACCGAAATCAAATGGAATACTTACACCATCAATTGCAATGGGGAATAAATTATTAGCTAGACTACAAGAAAATGCAGGGTTAACCTTTAAGTTTGATTGCTAAAAATCAATTAGAATACTGAAATTGTGTTTCTATAGGAACTCCATACAAAGATTCCAATTCAGCTATATTTTTTTTGAAAAATTTAGTTTCCGGAGGTAAACTAATATTTTTCCAAAATAAAGAATTGTATGGGATATTAAAAAGAGTCATATCTTTTTGTCCAAAAACTCCAGAATTGTCAAATTTATTTTTATCATACTCAACTCCAATTACAAAGACCTCGTGTCTATATGCATGTGGCAAGTATTTTTTAGGAACTTTTCCAATAGACCTTAATAAATTTTTAGTTCGCTCATCGACTTTAACTGCTCCCTCCCATTCTCTATTATGATAACTTAAATAAAGTTTTCCTTGATTATTTTTTTTATAAACATAGATTGCATCTATTTTTTTTCCTATTAGAGGAACTTTGAAAAGCTCTAACTTATAAATCGAATAAGTATCATAACCTATATATAATTTAATTGTATTTGGTTTATCAGTAGTATTAGATTTCTTAGATATGCCCTCTAAAATTATAACATCTTCTCCATCATAACTTGATACTCCTTGTTTTTTCCAATCATATGATTTAACAGAGATACCTTTTCTTAAAGGATTATTATATTCCATATATTTTAAGGAATGTAATTTTTGCTCATTTTTAATAAATCTATATTCAGAAGACCTTCTACTTTGAGTAATATTAAAATCAGAAATGTAGGATGAAGGACCTCGATCAATTGCATTTATAAAATGCTCTATATAATAACGGCAAATATTATCTTCTACAGACCATCTTCGATATAAAATTTTTAATTGATGAGGATCACTAACAGATGTTTTTTTTAAATTTTTAAGGGCATTTTTTACATAATCCTCATTACTATTTACAATTATATCAGTAAGGACAGTAATGTTTTCTTCTAAAATAATTTTTTTATCCTTTTTAGAAAGAAAATCATTAACCGAAATCTTAAAAGTTTTAAAACCAATACTTGAAATTTCTAGAGTATCGATTTGTTCATTTTGAGAAATACGAAAATAAAAAGCTCCTTCTTCATTAGATGATGTGCCAATATTTTTTTTAGTTATACCAATGGCAGCATATGGAACTTCGTAATTATATTCATCAACAATTACTCCATCAATAACAATATTTTCCTGCGATAAAATAAAATTAAAAGAAAGAAAAAAAAGAAAAATTAATTTTTTGATAATTTATTTTTAAAAGTTAATTAATATAAATATATATATATTAATATTAAATTATTACTAAGAATATTAAAAAACAGTGAACATTAATATAAAATCATATATTTTAAAAATTATAAAATTTTTAGTAAAAACAGTATTTTATTTGTAATATTTTAACCAAAAACAAAAAAATTTGTATATTGCCTTCATATATTTATTAAAAATTTAAAAAAAATTAAAAAAATGAAAAAATTATTTAAAATTCCAACATTATTAATTGCATTAATGTTAATCTTAACTTCTTGTGGAAGAAGTGCTGAAGATGATGCTAAAACTATCGCTGATATAGCTGATTTGATGGAAAAAATGCAAGATGCTAAAAAAGCTAAAGGCACTAAACAAATTGGTTTATATGAAGAAGTTGCTGTAGATGTACAAAATTATCTTGATATGGTTAATTATTACATGGAAGATGAAGGAGCTTTCGATGACTTAGTAGAAGCAATGGAAGAAGAAGATGATGATATGGCAGAAAGAATGGAAGATTATAAAGATTGGAAAAAATTAGCTAAGAAAGAGGTAAAGCGAATGGAGGATATGCTGGAAGAATGGAATGAAGAGCTTGAAGAAATGAAGGAAGATTAATATAATAAATCCTTATAAATATTTGGGTAAATAGATTAATTTCTATTTACCCTTTTTTTTTGTTCAATATTGAATACCTATAGTTTAATTAAAAGCTAAATAACTAATAAAGTAGGTACATGTGTTAATATTAAATAAAAAAGGGAAATACATTTCTGCAATTCCCTTTGTGACCTCGGTAGGATTCAAACCTACAACCTCTTGAGCCGTAATTAGAATATATACTCTTTAACAACTCTATTTAGACTAATTTACACCTTACAAATATACGAAATAAAAACAGATTATAAGAAGTTATTAGTTAGAAGT
>Ga0213862_10000210_pt1 | contig 24675 bp, 36 predicted proteins | sample PICome_7_FD_160092 | JGI IMG/M metagenome (GOLD analysis project Ga0213862, IMG submission 160092) | Coastal seawater microbial communities near Pivers Island, North Carolina, United States - PICO266 | ecosystem: Environmental > Aquatic > Marine > Coastal | place: USA: North Carolina... | reverse complement strand
CAATTAGAAACATCTGGCCCACAGGACGCTTTTTTTACAGACGACCCCGAATATACATATTTCATAAAGAATTTCCAAAAACATACAAACTTTGCACCATTCTTTGTTGATTTAGATGTTGAAGGTGAAGTAGAATTTGGAAACACTATTCGGTGTACCATACCACAAAACCAAGGTGATCTTCTTAAGACAGTGAGTATGAAAGTTGAATTATCTAGTATACAACAGAATTTAGTAGGTAATATTGAAGGTATAGGATATGTCGAGTCTATAGGTCACGCCATGATTGAGTATGTAGAAATTCTTATAGGTGGTCAGGTTATTCAACGTATACCAAGTGATTTCCTAGCTATATATTCTGATAATTACGTTACACAAACAAAACAGCATAACTTAGCGAAACTTATTGGTAAACCACCTTTAGAATTTTCAGGTACGAATGTAAGACAAGCTAAAATTGCAGGGTATCTAGGTTTAGCAACTACTGATACTAAATATTTTGTTGATATACCATTTTATTTTTATAATAACCCCGAACTCGCTGTACCACTTTGTGCCATAACAGGTCAGGAAATAGAAATTGTTATTAAACTCAGAGATCTAAAAGATTGTGTTTGGGGGTACGATACAACGGACCCCGCAAACAGTAATTCAATTTTTTATTTAGGTGATTTCGTACAAACAAAAGGACTTATAAAAAGTTTAAAATTAACAACTGAAATGGTTTCTCTAGATGAAGAAGAAAAACAGATGATATCAAGTAAAAAAATGGATTATATAATCACGCAGATACAAGAGAGTAAATCTATAATACCACAGGATTCAAGTGCGAGTTCTATAGTTGATGTTAAACATAAACTTAAATTTAAAAATCCTGTAAAAGAGTTATTTTTTATAATTCAAACGCTTAGAAAGGAACTTCCAAGCTCGGCGACACCTTATTTTGTTACTAATTTTGATTATGATTCAGATTACCAATTGTATAACGGTGAATACGTAAATTATGAACATTTACAAAACCTTGAAATACAATTAGATGATTCTGTTATTTTAGATAAAGTTACAGGTAATGTCATAAACTTACGCGCAATACAGAGTGGTATACACCATTCAAGAACACAATTATTTAGAAGATACTATTCGTATAGTTTCGCACTTGAACCGGAACGGTGGTATCCAACGGGACAAAGAAATTTTAGTTTAATTAAAGAACAGGATATAAAACTCAGGATATTACCAGATCAGAATGCTAAAAGAGAACTTAGAGTTTTAGGCCTAAGTTATAACATACTCCGTGTAGAAAACGGAATTGCTAAAACACTGTTTAATTTATAATGAATCAACAAGAAAAAGACGCAACCACAAACTTAATTGAGCAGGTCCAGGACTCTGCTATTAACGTCATTCAGCCCGTACTCGAAAGAACTATGGTTCTCGCAGCTGAATACGCCAAGGCTTCTGGTAGAGATATGGTACTCGGTGAAGATTTGGAATACGCCATGAAATATTGTGCCATGAACGAAGTTGGTAAGAAAATGGGAACATATTTCCCAGAAATATATGAAGAATCTTCTGATGAAGAAGACGAAGACGACGACATTGAATTTGAAGATGAAGAAATTCCTTTTACGCGATACACAGGACGCGAATATAAGTTTGTCAAAATGAATATGGCGTATGATAATTGGGATGCATGGGAACCAAAAAATCCGTCAGAATTAATGTTAAAAAATGCTATAGATAGTAATGAACATATCGGAACCTGAAGGATATGAAGGAACGTCTAAACATTTTAAGATATATGATGACGATGATAGTTCTGATACTGAAAGTGATTCCGATACAGAAACAGAATCGGGTTCTGATTCAGGAATAGAACCCATAAATGCTGGTATGTTAAAAGGATATATGAAACCAAAACATTATAAAAAAATTTTAATAGAAGAAGATTTACTCCCCGATTAAAATCTCAGGATACTATATATAAAAATGTCTACTGCTGCTGAAACTGTTACGCTCGTCGCTCGTGAACTCGAGTCCCAATCCCTCAACGCCGTCGTTGCTGGATTCTCTTTCGCCGCCGCCCTCTCGTGGATGGACTTGGTCAGGTGGATTGTGAATTCGGTCGTTAAGGTTAACAAGAACGGTGGTATGAACTACACGCTCACGGCCTTGTTCACAACTCTCTTGTCCATCTTGGTCTACGTCAGTATGTCCCGTGTCTCTACACGTGTGCAAAAGCCAGCTCAACCACTCTTCGCGGTTACTCGATAAGTTTAGGCTTACGCATAACCAATAATAAAAATAAACCGGTTGTGACTACCATAAATATAGATATAAACGCATCCCATCTACGCGGATCCTCCATTTCGGGGATACTCATAGGTGGTGGAAGGGCAAAGTCTCGTTCCACTTTAGCAATATTCTCAAGTTTATCAGTTGAACACGTGACTGCGAGTTTAAGTATATGATTCGCATTTCTAAAATCGTATGGTATCAATCGGTTATTACTACTATAATAAAATTGGACACGTAAACTTGATATCGTTTTTTGTGATCCTGAATCAAAATTGTGTTCAACCGTATCGTCAACACCCGAAAAGTTAATCACATCCCCACATAAAAGTATACGCCCTGTATAAAAGGGAGTTTCGGAAAACACAGTTTTGTTAAATTCGTCGGAACCACTACTCAATTTAACAATAATTGCATCAGCACCCTGTAAATTAATACTTCCAGTTTCTAATGAACTCGAAGTTGATGATACATTTGAAGCTGGTAAACCTAAAACATCGTGTGGCGTGGTGTAACCATTTGTACCAGATGTATAACCATTTGTACCAGTATAAAACAAAAATGTAAAATCACTCGACCCTGTAAACGTTATAGCATTTGTATCTTTATCAAAAGTTGCACCTGTAATTATAGTACAATTGGTATTAATCGCCGAGGCTAATTCTTCTCCACTATAGTTTCCAATTGGTATAGTTACAGTTTGAGTACTACTACCGTTTGTCAAAACATCAAATTGATTGTTCCTGGAGTGTATGAGGTATTGACTATTATGAATACGTGCTGATATAAGTGAAATTTTAGTCACATCATAAATAGGGTTTTTTAAGTGAACAACATAATCACTTGGATTTGAATACAAAACAGGGTCTCGTTCACCACTGTCTATATCTAAGGTATGTACCTTCATTAAAATATAGGATCATTATTTTAATGAGTGTATGTCTCAAATTTTTAGTTAATTAAGAAAGACTATGAACTAATGGGTTACTTGAAAGCTGTCTCCTAGCTGTATCCAAACTCATATTTGTGGCATTTGGATTTTCGTTTCCCTTATAAGCATTGAATTTATGGTAATCGTTATTTCTATATTGTTGTGTCCAAGCGCCATTCGCAGCATTTACTCGACCGTCAATTCTCGTTGTATCGGAACGAACACTCGTAACCATGCCCCCTTGGTTAAGTGCATCGGCACGAACGTTCATTCGTCCTGGACCCGCAGCTCTATTTGGTTTACCACGGCGGTCTTCTGGTCTGAAACCGTATTTTGTAAGTTCCTCGGCTGTGTACGCGGAACCGAATGTTCTCTTTTCACCGATCTTAGTCGCTGGTGTATTCAAGTATCCACCAACAAAACTGCTAATACCTGGGGCTGGTTGATTATTGTATTGATATTGTTCTATAGCACCATCAGCTTTGTTTCGTGTTGGTTCCTGAGCACGTGTAAGTGCGGAAACGGTTCTCTTTGCCGATGCGAAATTTAATGTATCAGTTCTCGAACCAGTTTCGGATCTATTCGTTGTTTTCTTTGTGCGTTCATGTTCTGCTCTTGGTGTTCTACCAGTCATACCCTGTGCTCTGCCTGCAACTGGAGGAAGACGACCATGTAAAAAGGCTGTCTTTTCTGGTCTATTATGTGCAACTTCACCGACAATACCACGTCTACCACCCTTTGCATCAAAGGCTGGACCCGATCTACCGGGTAAAGTCGTTAAGCGATACGCACCAACATTATCTGGGTTAACACGAAACAATTGTTGATGGCCCCCAAACGCGGGAACTTCTGGTCCAAGACCCAAACCTGGACCGACGAGTTGTTTTTCAATTGGCGAAAGATTATTCATTCGCCCTGCGTCATACATGCGATTTCTCATAGACAAAACTTCACCCCCCGATGATCGTTGTTGTGGAGCAACTTCAGCGAATGACCCCATTTCTTGTTTTGAATTATATGATGGTTCTACTAGTGGTGATAAAGGTCCCAAATACTCAGATTGTATAGAGACATCTCTATCCGAAAATTCCGAAACGATTTCAGGTTCTTCTATTTCATTACCTTCTATTGTATATTTTTCGTCTGGTTGACTTAATTTTCTACCGGCATAAACCAAGCCGGCTATAGCCATTATAGATATAGGATCAGCCATTCTTATTTCTTAGCGAGATTTTTATTGAGGTATCTTTGCTGAAACAATCCATTTTGCATTTCAGCTCTGGTACTCGATGGTTCGTAGGATTGTGCTCTAAGTGGTAATTTACACTGAACATTTTGGAGTGGGTGAAAATTTCTTTCGTAAGTTTTTGCTAAAACTTTATTGAAACGAGATGTACTTTGTGGTCTGAGCTGATCAGATGTGTCAATATACTGTGCTGGGGAACCTTTACCTGCCATATATGGAGCAGTCCCATATAACATGGTATTTGGTCTATGTGATGTATAGTTAAGGGTACTGGGCTGAGGATATACAATAACTTCTTCGGTCGCACAAACGGCGGGAACCGCGTGATCTTGAACCACTTTCATTCCTGGTTGGAGTTGATACGCCATTTATTATTACAAAAGATTTTGTTTATGGAAATCGAGTATCTACTACTTTATTATTAAATTCTTTAAAATTAAGGGGCTAATCCTGAACCTCTATGCATACCGCTTCTTTTATCACCGTTTGGATCAAGTCCCGCGAACGCTTCGAGTTGAACCCCTCTCGCGTCTGGGTTACACAATCGTGGGTCTTGGCGACACGTATTATCTCGTTTACCATGAATAAATTCATAATATGGTGTGCTGCCGATGGACGTATCTGGCATACTTACAAACTGTCTCGATAGTGCGTTTCTTTGATATTCGGGCATACTTGAACGCGAACGGGATGGTCCATATTTAATATCACCTGTAAGGAAATTGTTTACTGAGGTTTTTACGGTTGGGTAATGACACGCCTGTGGTCTATCTGGTCTATCTGTATAATCCGACACGAGAACATTTCCCATGGGGTTATCCTTTGTTGGTATAGAACACGAATTATCTACATTATTGTATACATTTGTTGGTCGTATAACACCCTCCTTCACCATATTAGATTTTTCCATTATATAAAGAACACCGAGTGCAGTTGCACCCAAAACAAATATACGTGGATCACGTCTTATGAGATAAATTATACATGTTGCATAAATAATAAAACGAGCTGATGCGTTAACACGGTCTGCTGAAGTTTGTGTCTTTGACGGCCAAAATTCATGAACTTTTTCTACTCGAACCAATTGTTTTGGATCTTCAAACCAGGATGTCATTTATATATAGTGAGTTTATTTTTTCATCATACCACCCAACATACCCTGCATCGTTTTCATCAATGCAGCTTCGTCAAGTTGACTTCCATCTTCTCCCATTTTATCTGCACACTGTTTTGCAACTGTCTCAATCATAGAAAGTGTGTCTTCTGGGATAGAATTAATGGTTGTACCGAGCATGTATAACGTCTGAACATATTGCCAAATCGCACTTTTTGTATTTTCTGAAGCAGATCCCCAATGTTTTTCAAGGTTTACACCTTTCATAAAATCTAAATTCTTGGATTCTTCAATGAAAAATGTCTCGTCTTTAGCCGAAATCTTATCAGCGTACGGTGCAACACCATTCATAAACCCGTCTACAACTAAACGTGGGTTCGAAGCTTTCATTAAATCGAAAGCCGATAAACATTTTTTCAAGCCTTTTTCTTCTGGAAATGTCTTGTGTAATTCCACAAGAAATTGACCCATCATATCATTGAATGCGGTCACGGAAGTCATATTATAATGTAAATACGTATATTATCTTTAAGTCAGAAAATTAAAATGGTTCCGTTGATATGGTCTCTTTCTTACCTAGTCCGTTAGTAACAATAAAAAATACTAAAATTGCGGTGAGTGCAGCTGGTTTTGTGTATGCACTTACGGGAAGCTTACCTTCGTTGTTGATCTTTGCTTTAAAGTGTATGTATCCTGCGGTTATAAAACCGGCGATTATTCCGGCCCACGCGGGGTCTCTTAAATAGTCTTCGAACTCCATTTAATAGTACCCAACTTTTTTTGCACGGGTCTCAGATGCGTCTGGAAATAAAACACCTTCTTCTTCCTGTTGTGGTTGTGGTTGTGGTTTTGTTGTAATAGTTCGAAATTCGTTATCGAATGGGGATGTACGGTCTTGTTCTGGTTCCATCATTTGTTCTGATACTAGAGGTTCCATAGATTGCTCCATTGGAGGTTCCATAGATTGCTCCATTGGAGGTTCCATAGATTGTTCCATTGGAGGTTCGGCATCAAATGGCTCTTCTGACGTTTCCTCTTCATACCCATCAATGAGGTCGGGGTCTTCAGAATCACCAACTTCAGCTTGATCGAGATCTAAATCCTGTCCCTCTTGTGTTTGAGACATATATGTTTGTAAAATTTGTTGTACGGGTATGAGTTCTTTTACGGATGTTTCGATACATACACAAAAACGCTCGTATAATTTATCGTTTCTGGCGTGTTCGTTTTGCGTTTCGTGATAAATATATGGGTCTCTATACAGATCTTTGGCGACGTTGTTATAACACGTTTGAATGAAAACTTCATTCGTTGGAAGTTTCAATGAGATTTTCTTATTATCTTTATTCAATCGAACCGCTGATAAAATTTTAACACAGCTTACAAAAACAGCAGCTAACAGGTCATTAAACCACGCACATCTATTTGATATATTATCCGTGTGTTGTTTAGACATAGCATCGCTCCAATTTGGAACTTCTTTCAGAAGTTTTTGGTACATTACGAGAACCTTTCTACCTTTTGTAAGTTTATATGCTTCTTCATACATGGTTTCATACGTTTCGATCATAACTGGACACATAAGTAAACATAATTGTCCTATGTATTCACGTTTTGCCTCGACGAGTATATTTAAAGGGTCACTCATATTTGTAGTATATTTACATATTTAAACTTTAAGTCTCACGCATTACTTATTTTCCCCTGTATTTATTTGCTGCTTTTTTAAGGTTTACGAGTGTGGGAAAATCTTCTGTGTCTTCTGGATGTTCATACTGTTCATTTTTTCGTGATTTTTTATTCGGTTTCCATGAAATACATAATTCGTATTCGCCTATAATCTGGGCTGTAAATCCACCTATTTCAAATTGTCGTTTTATATACTGTAGCGCTTTTGCTCTGTTAAAATGGGGATATCCCATAACAAAAGAAGGTATTTGACAAAACAAATATTTATGCCCCAAATCTACTGACTGGCGTATCTTCTTCGAAATTTGTTCGTAAATTTTAGTATACGTTTCTTTTTTCAATTGGTTTCTCTTTTCAGCTATACGTGTTATTTCATCAATACTGATCATTATAATTATTTTAGAGTTTTAAATGTTAATTTTACCGTACATCGAATTTGAGTCATGTATAACCTTATCTATTAATTTTGTATTTTTAACCATATCAAGTTCACTCCGTCTAACTTCTGTATAATCTTCGAATTCTTTACCCTTTATAGATTTTTGATAAATACTTTGGTCTAAAGGGGGTTTATAGTCGATGGGTTGTGTTGTTATGTTTAATACAACAGCTTTTCCTTCGATGATTCGTAAATCAGACGTAACGGAAAAGCCTAATGCAAACCCTTTATGTTTCACTGACATAAACACACATCTGTATTTTTCCTGATTACTTTTCTTATTTACGTATTTTTTTACAGATAATGTTTCGATAATATACGTACAAAGACCAGTTTTTTTAGAAACTTCTTTATTTGTTGCGAGAACCATCTCTTGCATGAGATCATTTGATATATCAAGTTCTTCACCTGATTCTTCATAATCAGATAATTCCGTATCAGAACCTTTCAATAATACTGGGTTTTCTGGTTTAATTTCCACCCTGGACATGGTCACAAATACAATGAGTGGAGTAAGTATTAATAATATCAATAGTATGATATTCATTATTTAATATTAATAATTATTTTTATTTATACTAATAATAGAACAAAATGTTTGTCACTTTTAGTGATTAGTAAAAAGAAAAATTATTTTTGAAATTGAACACCTTTCTCGAAGGAGATACTATATATATATTAAAAAAAGTTTTTTGTGGTAATCAGTAAAAGTGACAAACTTTTTGTTTTTTTATGTATCTCATGTGTATAAAAAAAATGAGTAAAATTGTGTTTTTTTTTGATAAAAAAAAGTAAACTCTATTTTAAGATATGTCCCTTCTAATTTATAGTCCACAGTGTAATCATAGTTTGGATATAATTGATTATATTAATAAACATGAACAACTCAAGCAAATTGTTAAATATCATAATATCAATAAATTAGGTATACCACCCCAATATAAAAATAAAATTACACGTGTTCCAACCATGCTTACTAAAAATGGTAAGCTTTTAGTCGGTAATGAAATACGAAATTGGTTAGAATCACTTTTACCCGTGAAGGAATTAGAGACATGTAACTTTGGTGGTTGTTCAACAACAACTTTAGAAGGAGATGGAGAAGGTTCAGGAGACTTATTTGGTTTAGATGATTATGGTAGAACTTTACAACCGGCCATGACCCAAGAACTCGAAGATAAGATTAGTCAGAGTGTATCGGATGCATACAATAAGAATATAAAGAATTAAAACTTGTATATTTTAGATATGAAATTGGCAACAATTCAGGCGAGTGCCATAAAATCAACCTTTGAAGTACTCAAGGATATACTAAACGATGTAAATATATACTTTAAACCCGATGGTATATACATCGTAACTCTCGATACAGCGCGTACATCGTTAGTAGATATGTACCTCTCATCCGATAATTTCGAAGAATATACATGTGAAACTGATATAATCGCGGGTATAAATGTCGCGAATACATTTAAACTTCTTAAATCGATAACAAATAATGATGTTCTCGTAATGTCTATAAATTGTAAAGAGTTTATGAATATAGAAATTCATAATGAATCGAAGAAAACATGTACTAAATTTGCTCTAAAATTACTCGATATAAATGAAAATCAGATCGAGGTACCAGATATGACCATGACTACTATTACACCAATGGCATCTATGGATTTTCAAAGAATATGTAGAGATATGCACAATATAGCTAATATTATAGAAATAACCAGGGAAGGTACACATCTCAAACTACAATGTATGGGTGATTTTGCGAATCAGGAAACGAATATTGAATGTACGGAAGAAAGTCCCAAAATTTCGGGTGAATATTCCCTTCGATACATGAATATATTTACAAAAGCGACGAGTATGTGTTCTACAGTACAAATTATGCAGGAAGAACAGAATAGATTTTTGATATTAAAATATAACGTTGCTAATTTAGGTGAGTTGAAATTTTACTTAGCAACTAAGGTACCTGAAGATCAGTAATACACCCATCTACGGTACTTACAACTTTCGTCATACCAATTGCACTTTTTAATTTTATTTTTGGGAATTCATTTTCAAGTGTGTCTATGTCATAATATAACATATCTCTAATTTTAACTTTTTCATTGTGAAAATCTTTACGTGGACCTGCGTATCGTTTAATTTTGTTTAAAATGTCCTTAACCGGTTTATCATCCGAATCGAGCAAAACAGCTGAAACGATTGGTATGTTAAATACAACTCCACTTTTACGTGGTGGTGGCCATTGGTGATCCATATCATACGTCAAATATTTGTACATAGTGTTATTGTACCAATATTTAACACGAACGACAGTTTTCGTAACATTTTCAGGAATTGTTGTATCTTTATAATTTGAAAAATTTAATGTTTTGAAAACACTTTCGGTCTCATCATCCCATTCGTTACGCTCTTCGTACCAGAATTCATCGAGTTCTTCTGGTAAAGGTGTTTTTGTGTAATCTAAAAAATATTCCATAGACGAATCCGCAATTCTATAGTCTGGTGTGGAAAATACGGATTGTAGTGTTGAGTAAACCCAAATAATAACGTTAGTTAAAAGATTACCGAGCATTCTATTTAATTAATATGGAAGGTAATTTTTTAAGTAGGTACAATAATAAAATTGAAATATGGGATAAATCTATTCGAGAAGACCCTATTAATAAATCAAAATACGAATCTGAAATGTCTGAATATATAATTCAGTGTATGCCGTATTTGGAGATGTATACTGATGAGCTTAAAAAAGAAGTAAATACCGATAATGTTTTCAATTGTAAAGAAACAGTTGGGCTACAGAGAAAAGACATATTTAATGATTATTTAATAGATGTAGAAAAGTTAAATATAGATAGACCCATAGAAAAGAAGCGTGAAGTGTGCTCCGTGTGTCCCGCGAGTAACGTATTTCATTTTGCAGATACAAGTGATCTCGTATGTGATAATTGTGGTATGATTTTAGCAACACTTATAAGTGAAGAGTTAACCTATAGAGAAGAACAGGAAACGTCCGAAAAGATAGTCAATTATTCGTATAAACGTGAAAATCATTTTAATGAATGGTTATCACAGTTTCAGGCACAGGAGACCACAACTATACCACCCGAAGTAATAGAACAACTACGAAACGAACTCAAAAAAATAAAAGTAAAAGTTTTAGATGAAATAACACATGCACGTGTTCGTACCCTTCTCAAAAAACTGAAACTCAATAAATATTACGAACACGTTCCATATATAACCAATATCATAAGTGGTGTAAAACCACCATCTATGCCTCAAGAACTTGAAGAGAGACTGCGTATAATGTTCAAGGATATACAAAAACCGTTCGATGATAATTGTCCGAGTGAACGTAAAAACTTTTTGAGTTATTCATACGTACTTTATAAGTTTTGTGAACTTTTGAGTGAAGATAAATATCTTAAATATTTTCCACTTTTAAAATCCAAAGAGAAGTTATACCAACAGGATGTTATATGGAAAAAGATATGCGGGGTTCTGCAATGGGAATATATACCAACGATTTAAAATCTAAATATATACTAAATGAACTTCCCAGTGCGTAATAACAAATCTAAAAAGTTGCAAAAGGAAACGAATAATAAGTTCCCAAATTCCCCAAAATCTAAATCTAAATCGAAGGCGAGAATGAACCCTTTGAGAAAAGGGGTTATGTATAATAGCTTGAGTAACATGCTCAAAAACTTCGCAAACAAAAAGCGAAATACACCCGAAGTTTTCCAAAACATTAACGACAAGCTTAAAAGATAAGTCTTTAATATATCTAATGAACAACGATCCATATTACAATTTCTGTTTAGAAGAAATCATGTTCTACACAGAAAAGATAAACCAAATTATAAAAGAAGGGCTTAAAGACCCTAAAAAGTATTACGAAGAATCCAAAAGTGAATGGAAAAAAATATACCAAATGATTCCTGTTATGTACATGATGAATCAGATCGAAGATGAAAAAAATTAATCCAAAGTTATATACCTAACCTCTAAATCAGTGTTAAGTGATGTAGGAAAATTAATAAGGTACCCTTCCGTGAACCCCGTCAATCGTAGATAGTTTTGTGCTTGTGTGACCATGACATCGTTCATGGTTTTAACCGATTTCAGTTCGACAACGGTTTTATTATTTAAAATTAAATCGGCGCGAAGATTCCCTATTGTGTGTCCTTCAAACACAATAGGAACTATTCTCTCCGTTTCGTAATGTACCCCATTTTTCCGTAAGACAACTTCCATTGCATTGTGATACACCCGCTCACTATAACCGGGACCAAGTACTTTATATACGTGTTTGGCATATTGTTGTATCATTTATTTAAGTATTACTTATATTTTTAAGTAAATGCTTCGTACATATTGAGGTAAGTTGCAAAGCTTGTCCATAAAGCTAATGGAATCATGGCATTTCTAGATTTTTTAGGTAAAATTCTTACTAAGTGCCACGACAGCAATGCAGTTGATAAAAGTATAAAAGATGCAGATTTTTTATTTTTTTTACATGAATAAATATATAACCATAAACAACACAAGGCTGTTATAATTGAAAATAAATAATCTTTTTTACTAGAAGACCATGCGAAACCCGTTGTAAAGTAAAGTATAGGCCATACGACACCAAAAACCCACCCAGGTGGTCTAAATGGTACATTTTTTCCTGAACTAACTAAAGATCCACATTGTTTTGTTACTAATAAATTTGATAATATTATAAAAAATGCAGGTGTGTATAGTCTAAAATTATACATATTTATATTAGAATAATATTTTATTCTGTAATCGTGTATAAACCTTGTTCTTTTTCATCTTGAAAATCTCTTATAAGTCCACTATACTGTTTATTATATCTTATAAGAGCTCTAGACAATTTCATCATACATTTATTAATTTCATCAAAATGACCAATTTCCATTGATACAGAAATATGTTCTTGATACCTTTGGGAAACATCTTCTATTACATCCATGAGTTCATTTGAAAAATGTATACCTCCTTGTACATATTTTTTTACATCTTCACCCATTTTTATATTATTATACTATTATTTTTAAATGACGTATAATATAAATGTGGATGCTCTTGTGTCGACCCATCACAATACCAGTAACTAAAGTTTCAGATCAAACCATGATCAGTACCGATAAATGTCGAATAGTAACGGTATCTCCTACAGATAATGAAAGTAGATACGTCATTGATATAGTCGATGACGCACCCGAAATTCTTATAAAACCGGATAAGGAATAAATGTAAGTATATATAAATGCCGTCAACACCTTTCGTCAATAGTAGTATACGGTCAACTATACCTAACCCATGTGAAGGTATTCAACAAATACTTATCAAGGTAATATATGAAAATGAACGTGGTAGAGGACCGGTACAAAGTATAGAAGCATACGCGTCTCCTATATTTTCATTCAATTATAACGCATCGTACCTTAACCGTAACGATACGTTACCGACACCCGAGGATGGTACTATCCGACCAATATCCCTGTTTAATTATAATCAAGGGTTATGGAGTGATACTCAAAACGTACTCGTCGTTAAAGATTATATTTTTAGACACGACTCGGTCTGTTCACCAACAACTTATTACACGCGGTTACGGGATTTCTTAACACACATTCGTGAAATATACAATTATGACGGGGCGATTACGGGAACGGATTGGTTATGTCGACCCCCATTATTACCGGAACCTACGTACGATAGAGATATAACATTACGAAATGTTTCGAGAACTGTAATGGAACTTATCGATAAAAACTCGGAAAATTTACCCGAAGGTGATTATTTGAAAATATGCGATGAACTTAAAAGGATACGTGATTTATAGAGTAGTATGATATGTCGGCTCTCAATAGTCTTAAGAAATATCTAAAAGGTAAGGGACAGGAAATAAACGATGAATGGTATGTCAAAATAGAAACACGAAAATCGGGTAAATCCGTGGGTATGACCGATAACTATTACTTTTCACCGGAAGGTAAGCGATTTCGATCCATGATTGAAGTCTACAGATTTTTAACGACGGGTGATAAATTTGAGCGCGATGAAAAAACAAAATGTTTGAAAATTAATAAAGAAAATAACGATGAAATAATGGATGATTTATGTGAACTTGTATCGGATATGTACATAAATGATAACATTAAAAATTTACACGATACAAATTCGGGTATGTTTCGAAAATTGAAAAAAGATTCGATTAACTTTATAGATTGTAAATTACAAAAAACGAGAATTCAAAATATGGATGAAAAATATAGTATTACAATTCCAAAGGATACACCGGAAGAGAATATAATACACTATTCGAAAGCGAATGCCGCCAATTTAGTAAAAAACTTTTTTAGGAGTGCACCCTCGTGTTTGGGGTGTGGTGCGAAGAAAAATGAAATACAAAGTGGAGGTAAAAAATGTATTTTAACACATGCACACACAATCAAATCTCGACCCGAAATTTTAAAAATGGCCGTCTCGGAATCACGAAGTGAAGAAGGATATAAAACACATGTGATAATGAGGAAGTTTATAGAGTTACATAAACAGTACCCCGTGGCAACATTGTGTTGGGAGTGTCATCACATTCTTGGTTAAAGAATAATTCATTAAACTATACATAATGACTACCTACAACCAAAAACCCTGTGAATTTAAATACAAAATCGACTCGTGTTCGAAAGTCGTTGACGGTGATACCGTTGACGTTCTTATCGATTTGGGTTTCGATGTACTCATCCGCCAACGTGTACGATTGCTCGGTATCGATACTGAAGAATCACGAACGCGTGATTTGACCGAAAAGGTTTACGGGAAACACGCCAAGAAACAGATTCTTAAATGGGTGACGAAGGCGGTCGAATCCGATAAGGACGATTGTGAAATTGAATTGCGGTGCCAAGAACGTGACTCGGTGGGTAAGTACGGACGCGCACTCGGTGAATTATGGGTTTACGAAGATGGTATCTGGACGAACGTGAATAAATGGATGTGCGAACAAGGCTACGCCGTACCATACGTCGGACAAAACAAAGACGATGTTAAACAACACCACATGTTACACCGAAAAATGTTAGCCGATAGAGGTGAACTCATCATTGATGAAACTGGGAAGTTTTTGTCGTCTTAAACTAAAATAATTAATTATATAAAGTATACTATATGGAAAAGTACCTGAGACGTATTTTAAATATAATTGATGATAATAAACATAAAATGCGGGATGGTGATTATATCGAGATGTGCAATAATTTACATAAAATAAGAAAAATTAACGCGCGTGAACGGAGTGAAAAGTGTTTTCGTACGATTATTAAATTAGTGAAATGTACCATTATTACAAAAATTGGTTTAAAAATATTATTCAATAAAAGAAGAGGAAATGACGACGAATGAATATTATAACGTTGTTATAAACCCGGATGATACACCTGTATTAGGTATAGATAATACGGTTGAACGACCTCCACCATTACCGGAACCAGAACCGCAACCGGAACAAATTCGAGTGAGAAATATAGATATAAGAAGTGTTCAAATACGTGGTATGTATAAATTTATACACTTTATTATGCTTTTTACAACAATAATGGGTACTATTATGATATCGGATAATTATCGATCACTTATGGATACATTTATGTCTGCAATATCATACGTTTCAGTCCTAGAAAATAATATTTATATTTTAAAAATGCATACATTTTATCTTTCGGTGTGTTTTACTTTGGCATCATATAATTTTTATTTCGAATATATTATATATTATTTCGTATATAGTCTTTTAAATGCATGTACACTTGTACATCTAGCATTCGATCGACGCGATTATTATATAAGTCAATTAATATCTGTATTTCCTAATCCATAAATTACAGACCCATTTTTCACCTGATTTCACGGGTGCGCCACCATGTAATGCCTGTTTGGTAGTACATTCGTAATTGTTTAACGTATTAAAGAACAAAGCGTCACCCTTTTCCAAACGGTACCGTCTCTTTATATTTGGAAATTCTGTTTCACCACCTTCATACTCGTCATTCAAGGCAATTATGAATGTGTACATACGTTTATTTTTAACATCGGGAAACGTGTCTTGATGTGGTTTATAAAAACCACCTGGTTTATATCTAAGAACTTGTAAATCTTCACAATTATGAAAAGGTCTATCCGTCATAGAAACGCATTTACGTATAAGTTTATCAACAACTGGATCTTCTGATGCTTTTAGCCATGCTGTTTCACTCTTTCGGATAGATTCGTCTACATCGCGACTCATAGATACCGTAGACGTCTGTAACTTTTTAGATGCGATGTCTTGTATATGTTTACATTCATCTTCACTTAATACATTTTTTAATACTCTGGGTTTTTCATATATGGGTATGAAAAACCATATAATAAGTAAAAATGATACAAATAATATAACTTTATTCATTTTATACTATACACCGATAATATTATTTTTCAATAAATATTGGGGTGGACACAAGAGTAAATTTACTATTATATCTGTATATTTTCCATATATAGTATCATAATGAATAATAAATGCTATCATCCAGAAGTAAACTGAAATAATATATTGTAATTTAGGTATACCAAATGCACTTTTAATTACACTTATGATCAAGTTTACATCTAAGTATCTTTTATCATGGATAGTCGATTTATAAATGATAATCATGGATAAAAAATTAAAAACAAGTTCCAGATAATCGAAACCACCTTTTAATACATACCCCAAACGCAAAAGATCTACATGTCTCGATACATAAACAAGTTTATACATAGATTCATTTCTGTGTACATGGTAAAATACACTCGATATACTACCAAGATTCTCTAAAATCATAAATGGAAAAAGTGATGTAACTGCCGAAGCTAATTCGATTAATTTCATTTATGATGTAAACGAGTCTATTCTTAAAGTGCCCGTAAAAATATATAATAGGGTATAGAACAATTGTACCTATTTCGTATTTTTGTTATGACACTATTTGAATAATCAGCTAATGCGTGAACGGTGCGCATTATGTCTTTAGTTTTAGTTGGATCAATTACCCATTGGCGAAGTAAATCACCACACGTATCGGTAAACATCCCGTATATATTCCGTATATCCTCTAATTTACACTTATGTTTATCACGTCTCTGAAGTTCTTTTTTAAATTCGTCGTCAGATATAATTTTTAGTAAATAGTCTACACGTAACCGTAGATTATCGTCGTCACCCATTCCATCGTATCTATATATAATATCTCTGTCCAATAGAGTAAGTTTATAACTCAAATCTAATATATTTACATTTGCTTCATTTTCTTCGAGTTCTGCAAACGTTGGTCGTCCACCACACGGTATGTCTCCATGTTCCCTCGAACGTTTCTTGAATTCAAAGTAATGAGGGTTATGTACACGACCGGTTTCTATACGCCCCGAGCGCCAATCGAATGCTGTATGACACTCTGTACACCACATTTGTGCACATCCATCTATTTTATGTATCATTGTACCACATTTAGGACATGGTTTAGTATCTTTGTTTATGAGTTTCATAGTTTCAACCGTTTCGGGATCACAAACGTGATTTGAATCTATAATAACTTCATTACAATGTTCACAAAACTGCTGAACACATAACCCACATTTCATATCCGTATCTAAAAAACCTCTACACTCTTCGTATGGACACTTACGTGTAAATTTTTCATTTCCATTTGAAGATATATTTAATTCGAGTGTATTTACCTTATGTACGATTTCCTCTATTTCTATACGCATACTCTCTAGAGCAGTATCATAATCCACTATCGAATTACGCATTCTTACCGCTTCTCTACGCATATCTCTCATAAGAAACATTTGATCTAAAAGTTCAAAATACCGTAATCTAAGTTCTTTAATTTTTATTCTATACTCCGCGTATGGTTGAGTTTCTGGCATTCGCGCCATTTCGCGTTCGTATAAAATTTGTTCTCTGTGTCTTCTATAATCAACGTTTCTAAATCGTTTTGTACAAAACGAATCTATAAACTCACGGTCATGTTCATTTTTACATTTCATACAATGTGGTTCTTCGGTAGTTGATAATAAATAGGTTTGGATACACGTTTTACACGCGTCGTAATTACAGTGAGGACACGTAACTTTCACACGTTGTGTTTTATTGTACTTATCGCAACATACTGTGCACGTACTCATACTTATTATATAACGCGGGTTTTCTTTAATTATTTATTTTTATTTAAGGCGATTTATATTTAAAAATATAGCAATTGTAACCGCTAATACTACGAGCGGTAAATCATACGATGCTTCAGTTTTGGAAGTCCATCTTGTGGTAAAAAACACGGATAGAAAAACACCTACTATTCGGAGAGCGGCTTCTGTATGCTGATTCATTTTATTTATATATACTTACATTTTTTTCTCATATGTAAGTAAATATGATCTTGCGTAAATTTAATGATTCAGAGTATGAACCACATATTCAGGAATTTTTGAAGGAGTATTATAATGCAAAGTTCCCATACTTTTCGTTAAAAAACGGGTGTTTAGGTATAATACCTAGATTTCCCAAACTTATTAGATTAGGTAAGTGTAATTTAATAAGAAGGAGTATGCGTTCTAAGATAAGACATGTAACACCGACAAGTATTTTATTTGTGAACATGTCAGATAAAAGAATAAAAGTTATTGTTGAGGGTAGATGCACAAAAATGACGGGTTGTGGTATAGGTGCAATGGGAAATAGTATAAGTATGAGCGTTGATCCTTCTGAAAATAAGAAGCAAAAATGTATAATAGAACCTAAATTATCTGAAAATGGTTACCTTAATAAATTCAAAAAGAAACGGTGGTTTCAAAGATTAATGTTCAATGATGATCACGATACAACCGTGAAAGTGTCGGCATGTTTGAGAGCATCTAGTGTATTAATAGATCCATGTACATATACGTATTATTTAACCGTATATACTTTACATGAAAATGGTAAAGAAGACGAACCAATTATGGAGGAAATATTACATCATTCGAATTGTGATATCGTTTTCAAGGATAAACACGTCAATCCAAGTGGTCTTGAAAAATGGATGAAACAAGAATGCTGTTAATTTTTAAAAAACGGGTTCTTATCGATCTTACCTTTATGAAACAAAACGGGATTATAACTCGACCCATCCACGTAATAGACTTTCGTGTACCAAGACATTGAATTTGCATCCCATACTTGACGTCTTTTTAAACCGCATTTATAGACGAGTTTTTCGTGCATATCATCACGACTCCCCTCAATTTTACCCGATTTGTTTCCCTTAACGATAGTTTTTGCTTTCTTTTCATCACTAATAGAACGCGCGTAGTTCATCATAACGGATGATAAACCTCTGTGCATGTTTTATTATTGATTAGAATATTTCTTTTATATTAATTACCTGGTATATGGAAATCACTACAGTAAGATTCAACATCCGAACGTAACTTAGAAATATCATCATTCTGTTTACAATCCTTATTTTCGATAGCAATCTTTACACCTCGGTCAATAAACTCCGCGACTTTCACAAAGTCATGTTCTTTCATACCTCTCGTCGTCATTGCAGGTGTTCCAATTCGAATCCCACCCGGAACGAGTGCAGATGTATCACCGACAACCGAGTTTTTATTCAAAGTGATATGAGCCATATCGAGAACTTTCTCGACGCGAGCACCATCGATACCCTTTGGTCTTAAATCACATAAAATTAAATGGTTATCCGTACCACCCGAAGACAGTTTATACCCTAATTCTGTAAGTCTTTTTGCCAACGCTTTACAGTTTAAACATACCTGTTTTTGGTACTCCTTAAACTCTGGTGTATTTGCCACTTTCAACGCGACCGCTAACGCACCAATAGTATGGTTATGTGGACCACCTTGTAACCCCGGAAAAACGGCTGAGTTAATTGCTTTTTCGAATTGTTTTCGGTAAAATATGATACCCGATCTCGGACCCCGTAAAGATTTGTGTGTTGTCGATGTAACAACGTCTGAATATTCAAATGGGTCATCCGCGACTTTACCGGCGACTAAACCTGAAATGTGTGCCATATCTGACATTAAATACGCACCGACACTGTCACAAATTTCACGCATTCTCTTATAATCATAGTTTCTCGGGTACGCCGAGGCACCAGCAATAATCATTTTTGGTCTAAACAATGACGCATTCTCGTGTAACTTATCGTAATCGATCCATCCTTCATCATTCAAACGATATGGCATGGATTCAAAATATACAGATGTTGCCGAAATTTTCTTTTTCGGTGTATAAAATCCATGCGTTAAATGCCCTCCGTGTGGTAAATCCAAACCCATAATTCTATCGTGTGGGTTTAATAAAGCTGTATAGACCGCAAAGTTTGCCGGTGACCCCGATAGTGCTTGTACATTCACTCCCCATACATCTGGATCTAAACCGTATAATTCTAAAGCACGTTTTTGACATAAAAGTTCCATTTGGTCAATGTATTCATTACCACCGTAATACCTTGCCCCAGGTAAACCTTCGGAATACTTATTTGTCAAACACGAACCATTTACTTCCATCACTGCTTTCGATGTAAAATTTTCAGATGCGATGAGTTCGCACCCTAATGTCTGTCTCTTCTTTTCATTTTGAATAATTGTAAATACTTCTGGATCTACATCTTTGACACCTAAATCTTCAAATGGGTGCCCTATCCCAGGTCTTGATACTGCCGATGCTTTAGTTTCACTAATAGAACGCGTGTAGTTCATCATAATTGGTGATAAACCGCGATACATGTTTTATTATTGATTGTACTAATTCTTTTAATTACTTACTTTTGATACTTCGTTTGCTTATTTAATTGAGCAATTCGGGTCTTGACCGCCATTTCGGATATACCCTCATCGATATTTTTCTTAAGTCTATTTACATTTTTAGCCGCGCGACCTTTCATGGTATTATTCACCAACTTCTTAAGGTTCGCCTTTTTATTTTTTTGTGGAAGTGGTGGAGGAGGTGGCTTTTTTAATTTCATATTTTCACGAATATTTCCCTTAATTCGTTCAAATGCTTGATTTACACCCATTCCTTGACTTCCTGTAAGGAAACCCTTCCTCCACTGTGTAAGGTTCGCCCTTTGAATATATTTACCACGATTAGCTTTCGACATATTTGGGTACGTTTTAGAAATATAGGTTGCGAGTTGTTTCTTGACTTCTTGTCTCTTCTTTCTGTTCTCTGCATTATTATAATTACCGTTCAATTTTTCAGATTTGATTGTTTGCTCAATACCTGGTGCAACATTTCGAATTTGAACACTGTAATTTTTGAGTTGGTTCAATAATTTATTTTTAACTTTTTGGTTCATTTGTGTTTCCTTGACTTTCTTTGTAAGAGATGCACGCATTTGTGTATTTTGCGCCGCCTTCTTTTTATTTTCAGCCTCCTTTTTCTTCCTTTCTTCGTCTTCCTTTTTCTTTTTTGCAAGCGCCTCTTCCTTCTTTTTTGCGATCATTTCTTCCTTCGCTTTACGATTTGCTTCTTCCTTTTCCTTTCTTTGTTTTGCAAGTTCTTGTGCCTTTCTGACCGCATTTGACTTTATAGTATTAAAATTTTCACCATTTTCGAATCGTTTAAGAAACGCCATTTTATTTGTATTTGACAGATTTCTGGAGTTGTTTAGGATTTTACTCAAAAGTTTCTGTTTCTTCTCCTTTTCTTTTCTCTCCGCCTCTTCTTCCTTCGCCTTACGATTAGCTTCTTCCTTTTCCTTTCTTTGTTTTGCAAGTTCTTTTGCTTTACTAATAGCATTGGACTTTATAGTATTAAAATTTTCACCCTTTTCGAATCGTTTAAGGAATGTCATTTTATTTGTATTTGTCAGGTTTTTGGAGTTGTTTAAGATTTTACTCAAAAGTTTCTGTTTCTTTTCCTTTTCTTCCCTCGCTTTACGGTTTGCTTCATTCTTAGCATTTTGGTTTGCCTTTTCCTTCGCCAAACGGTTCGCTTCATTCTTCGCATTTTGGTTTGCCTTTTCCTTTGCCAAACGGTTCGCTTCATTCTTCGCATTTTGGTTTGCCTTTTCCTTCGCCAAACGGTTTGCTTCTTTTTTCTCTTGTGCCTCAATAAATAAACGTTTTGATTCTCTCCCCTCGCGGTTTGCTTCATTCTTGGCGTTTTGGTTCGCCTTTTCCTTCGCCAAACGGTTTTCTTCGTTTTTAGCCTTTTCTCTCGCTAAACGGTTTGCTTCATTTTTAGCATTTTGATTAGCCTTTTCCTTCGCTTTACGGTTTTCTTCATTTTTAGCATTTTGATTTGCCTTTTCTCTCGCTAAACGATTTTCTTCGTTTTTAGCGTTTTGATTTGCCTTTTCTCTCGCCAAACGGTTTGCTTCTTTTTTCTCTTGTGCTTCTTTCCATAAACGTTTAGATTCAATTCCTTCCATCTCCTTCGCCAAACGGTTTGCTTCGTTTTTATTATTTGGTACATTTGGTCTGTTTGGTTTGTTTACAATATTGTTTGGTTTATTTGGTTTATTTACAATATTGTTTGGTTTATTTACAATATTGTTTGGTTTGTTTACAATATTGTTTGGTTTATTTGGTTTATTTACAATATTGTTTGGTTTATTTACAATATTGTTTGGTTTATTTACAATATTGTTTGGTTTATTTGGTTTATTTACAATATTGTTTGGTTTATTTACAATATTGTTTGGTTTGTTTGGTTTGTTTGGTAATGGAACCGGAGCTGGAGCTGGAGTTGGAGCTGGAGCTGGAGCTGGAGCTGGAGCTGGAGCTGGAGCTGGAGCGGGGGGACCTACCGGACCTTGGACAACCTTATTATTTTTATACATACCCAAACCCTTATTATTTCTTTTAAAAACGTAACCGGGTATTGGTTTAACTCTATTCGATGGTATAAAACTTTTATTTAAAAATGATGGTCTTTTTGTTTTTTTACTTGTAAACGCTTTTATATTTGATTTTGGTTTGTTGTTTGTAGACGTTTTTACATTACCCCCGTTTAAAAACCGTGGTTTTTCGTTCTTTTTTATTTTAGAACTCAAGTTATTTACTGTGTTTACGCGGTTCACGCGGTTCACTCGATTGACGTTGTTGTTCACTCGATTGACGTTGTTGTTCACGCGGTTTACACTATTGTTCACTCGATTGACGTTGTTGTTCACTCGATTGACGTTGTTGTTGACTTGATTTACGTTGTTCAAGTTATTCACGTTGTTCAAGTTATTCACGTTGTTCAAATTGTTATTGAGTCGGTTCACGTTCAGGTTATTGACCAAATTTACGTTATTATTAAACGCATTTTTCTCAATCTGTTTCTTCTGAACAGACCTTAATTTAATTGGTTCATGTATGTTCATGGAATGAAGACGTCTACCAATTATATCGGTGAGTTGTTGCTTCGTAAGTTTCTTATCGGCGTGTCGCACAACACCCACTTTCTTTGCAATTCTCCGTATTTCATCGACTTTAGTAGTGGAACTAAATAACGTATCAAAATCTTTACGTGTTAATGGCGACTTAGCATCAACTAAATATGATCCATCTTTACTCAAAATCAGTGGTGGTAATGGAAGTTTGCCACCCTGGACTAACGAGTATACGTCACATATTTGATTTTTGGATAATTTTAGGTCTGTACCTGTATTTTGTTTAATAAGTGATCTAAGATTACTAATATCTAACCCTGGGTCACACGCATCCATATTGATATAACTCAACAAAAAAGTTATAGCGATATGCTTTTTGTATACATTTGAAATTTGTCTTCATATGACATGTTAAAATTAAATACATCGACCTGACCTATATCTATGTCAATAATTGTACTTTTTTCTATATCATTATTTTTTCTATTATTTAAAGTTGATGAAACAAGTGCTTCAGCAAACTGTTTAGGGTTCTTTATTTCTTCTATAAACTGTGTTTCCATTTTCATCCGTATGCATAAAATCTTGTGTGATTTTTTATCGAGTAACGGTGCTGTGGGTAAAGTTTCTAATGTACCACCGTCTACATATATCATATTATTATACCTATATGACGAAAATATAAACGGTACGGCAATACTCATACATATGGCATCTATGACTTTCATATCCGGGTGTGTATTCTTCGAGAAATACTCTGTCCTTGATGTATTAACACAAAAAGCTGATATATATAACGTTTTTTCTATTTCAGAAAACGTTGGATCAATACCTAGCAAACTAACAAGTTGTTCACGTACAGGTTTCAAGTCAATTAATCCATACGAGTTTATAAAACATTTCAAATTAAGTTTAACGAGTTTACTTGAATCGAGTTCGAGTAATTTATATAATGTTTCCTCTATCGAGTATCCAAGTGCTAAGAAAGTGCATATAATAGCACCTGCTGAAGCACCCGAGTACTCTTTGACATTTTCAATAGTGTTTTCAACACTTTTAAGGTACCCTAACATGGAGAATATACCCATGGCACCTGGCCCTATAATAAGATACTCATAGGACATGTCACTTAATAGAACTGAGGAAATTGCTTTCGCAAAAGAGCGAAGACAACCGCGAATACCAGCGCGTGTACCAAGGCTGCTGGAACACCAGTTTGTCCCGACATAAAGACGCCTTTGGAGCCTGGTGGGAGGGTGAGGAGCATACCTGGACTGAGTGCGAGAAAGAGAGCCGTTGTCACGAGAAGATCCGTCTTGGTAAGAACAAGACCCATCGCTTTCGCAACGAGTGAGAATGTGAGGAAAAACACGAGAGCGTGGAACATGACAGCTGTTCTGCCTGTAAGACCGTCTCTGAACGCGACTTTGGAACCATTTGTTCTGAGAAGAATACCTGGGCTGAGCGCTAAAAAAAGCGAAGCTGGGATAGCGACTTTTTGAGATGTGATATCTGGGA
>Ga0213862_10000209_pt1 | contig 24676 bp, 16 predicted proteins | sample PICome_7_FD_160092 | JGI IMG/M metagenome (GOLD analysis project Ga0213862, IMG submission 160092) | Coastal seawater microbial communities near Pivers Island, North Carolina, United States - PICO266 | ecosystem: Environmental > Aquatic > Marine > Coastal | place: USA: North Carolina... | reverse complement strand
ATTTCAATAACCCCATTTTGAGAGGAACTCAAATTAATCATTAGAACCAAACAATAAGTCAATAAATATTTATTCATAATTCAAATTATAATACAAATGTAGTCTTATTTTTTATAAGACATGTTGTTGTTATTTAGAACGCTTATAAATTATAAATTAAAAAAAAATTACCTTATTTCAACACTAAATAATCGTCTATAAGTCTTATTTTTGTGCTTGATTTTTATGAACGATTTTTTCTTTTTAAATGAATAAAAAATATACACAAGTAAATTCTAATTTTTACTTCTTTAAAAATTCAAACAATTTAATTCAGAAATTGCTGTTAAGTTCTGCTATTTTATTTTCTATATTCAGTTTCTCTCAAGAATCAACTCAAGAATTAGATCCTGTTAAGGGTAAAGCACTATTTAATTCAAATTGCGCTGCATGTCATAAGTTAGATAAGAAAATGACTGGTCCTGCCTTAAGAGGGGTTGAAAACAGGCTTTATAATGATGAAGGTCTTGACAAAGAGTGGATGTATTCATGGATAAAAAATAGTGCAGCATTAGTTAAGTCAGGAGATGAATATGCTAATAAAATATACGCAGAGTATAATGGTGCCGCTATGACTGCTTTTCCTCAATTATCTAACTCAGATATTGATAACATTCTTGCCTATACTGCTCAAGAGAAACCTAAAGCAGCTGTTGTTGAGGAAGAAGTTTCTTCAACTTCAAATGCTGCAAGTGGTATTTCTAATGAAGTTATATTAGGTGCATTTGCTTTTGTCTTTTTTATTCTTGCTATTGGATTATTTTTAGTAAATAAAACATTAAGAAAATTTGCTCTTAAAAGTAATATAGAATTACCTAGTGAAAATAAACCTTCTAGAAAACCTCTTTGGAAAGCTTTAATTGAAAATCAATTTTTAATGCTTACTTCAGCAATTATTATGTTACTTGTTAGTGCATATTTTGTTTACGGTTTCTTCATGCAAATTGGTATAAATCAAGGATACGAGCCTGTGCAGCCAATACATTACTCACATAAAATACATTCAGGAGATAATGAAATAGATTGTAAATACTGTCACTCTTCAGCGCGTGTAAGTAAACACTCAGGTATACCGTCATTGAATGTATGTATGAATTGTCATAAGTCAATATACGAGTATAACGGAGAAACAACTGAAGAATACTCAAAAGAGTTTTACGATGGAGAAATTCAAAAGCTATATAAAGCTGTTGGATGGGACGATGAAGCTCAGGAATATACTGGTGAGACTCAAGCTGTAAAATGGGTCAGAATACATAATCTTCCTGATTTTGCTTACTTTAATCATGCGCAACACGTTTCTGTTGCTGGAATTGATTGTCAAACTTGTCATGGTCCAGTTGAAGAAATGGAGATAATGTATCAATACTCATCTCTTACAATGGGATGGTGTATTAATTGCCATCGTGATACAGATGTAAATGTTAAAGATAATCAGTATTATGAAAAAATTCATGATGAATTATCTAAGAAATATGGAGTTGAAAAATTAACAGCTGCTCAAATGGGTGGATTAGAATGTGGTAAATGCCACTATTAATATTTTATATATAATTATTTATGTCTACAAATAAGAATAAAAAATATTGGAAAAATTTAGAGGAATTAAATCCTTCAAATAAAATTGCAGTCGAATCATTAGAGCATAAAGAATTTGTAGAGGAAATCCCCGTTGATGAATTTTTAGGTGACAAATCTAATATGTCTAATTCTTCTACATCCAGAAGAGACTTTTTAAAGTATGTTGGTTTTAGTACTGCTGCGGCATCTCTTGCAGCATGTGAAGGACCGGTAATAAAATCTATTCCTTACGTAGTTCAACCTGAAGAGATAATCCCTGGTGTCGCAAATTATTATGCGACTTCTATTGCCAATGGTTACGATTTTGCTAATGTACTAATTCGAACCAGAGAGGGTAGGCCAATAAGAGTTGAAACTAATAAATTAGCTTCTTTATCTAATTCAGCCAATGCCAGGGTTCAAGCTTCAGTATTAGATTTATATGACAGTTTTAGATTATCAAAGCCTTATAAAAATAGCAATGAGAGTTCGTGGGTTGAATTTAAGAATGATACTTCAAAAAAAATCAAAGAATTAAGCAAAGGTTCTAAAAAAATCGTGTTTTTAACCCAGACTTTTGCAAGCCCATCAACAGATAAGCTTATTTCAGAATTTAAAAATAAATTTAATAATGTTAGCCATGTTATTTACGATGCTTTGTCGGAATCTTCAGCATTAGATGCTTTTGAATCTAAATATGGTATAAGAGGACTGTCAAATTATGATTTCTCAAAATCAGACTTAATTGTCTCAGTTGGAGCCGATATTTTAGGTGATTGGCAAGGTGGTGGTTTTGATTCTGGATATGCTAAAGGTAGAGTCCCTGTTAAAGGAAAAATGTCTAGACATGTGCATTTCGAGGCTAATATGTCATTAACTGGCGCTAATGCAGATAATAGATATCCTGTAAATGCAAATAACCAAAAATTAGTATTACTTTCTATTTATTCTAAACTATTTAATCAAAACATAAAAATTGATCTCAGTGCAAAGTTAGAAAATGTTGTTTCTTCCTTAGTAAAAGAGTTAAAATCAAGTAATAGTGCTGTTGTTGTAACTGGAATTCAAGATGTTACATATCAAAAATTAGTTCTAGAGATAAATCAAAAATTAAATTCCTCAGCATTTGATCCTGAGAATATAATTTTAACAAGACAAGGAAATGATAAAGATATCTCTGACTTAATTGTTGATATGAATAATGGAAATGTTGGAGCAATCATAATGTCAGGAGTAAATCCTGTATATAGTTTATCTAATTCTAAAGATTTTGTTCAAGGGCTAAAAAAAATAGAAATGTCTGTTTTGTTTTCAATGAAAAATGATGAAACCGCTGAACATGTTAATTATCTTGCGCCTGCTCCACATTACTTAGAATCATGGGGTGATACCGAAATGTCTCTAGCAAATTTTTCTCTAACTCAACCTACAATTAAGCCGATTTTTGACACTAGACAGTTTCAAGATTTATTGCTATTTTGGAATAAAAATTCAAACACTTTTCATGACTATATCATGTCTAATTGGAAGGAAAATATTTTAAAAGATAAAACATGGAATCAAGCTCTTCACGATGGTATATACAAAAGTTCCAGTAAAGTTTCAATTTCAAAAAGAAAATCTTTTGATATTAATTTATCAAATTTATTGAAAGATATTAATGATAAACCTAAAGATACCTTCGAGTTGAATATTTATTCTAAAACTGGAATGGGTGATGGACAATCTGCTAATAATCCATGGCTTCAAGAGTTCCCTGATCCCATAACTAGAGCAACATGGGATAACTATTTAACGGTTTCTGCAACTGATGCAAAAAAATTAAATCTATATTTAGAACCTTCAACTTTCTTTAAACAAAGCAGAAATGGTGCTGATGGGGGATTAAATGGAAAGTACGCTTTGGTTACATTAAATAATACCAAGATTAAAATTCCCGTTATGATTCAGCCAGGTCAAGCTATTGGTACTGTTGGATTGTCTATTGGTTATGGACGTACTAGAGGAGTTAAAGAGGTAATGATGACCGGTGTTAATGGATATAGTTTTTATAAAGATTTTGATTCTGTTCAAACAGTAAAAATTGAAGCTACAGATGAAATTCATGAATTTGCATGTGTTCAATTGCATAATACATTAATGGGTAGAGGAGATATAATTAAAGAGACAAGTTTAGAAATATTTAATACAAAAGACTCTAATGTTTGGAATGCAGCAGCAGTAGTCTCTTTAAATCATCAAGAAACACCTGTCTCTTCTCCATCAGTTGATTTATGGGATGAATTTGACCGATCAATTGGTCATCATTTTAATTTATCTATTGATTTGAATTCTTGTACAGGATGTGGAGCATGTGTAATTGCTTGTCATGCCGAGAATAATGTTCCAGTAGTTGGAAAAGAAGAAATCAGAAAAAGTAGAGATATGCATTGGTTAAGGATTGATAGATATTATTCTTCTGAAGATTCCTTTGAAAATGACAATGATAAAAAAGATAATATTAGTGGTTTAGGCAGTTCTTTATCCTCATTTGGTGAGATGGAGAATCCTTCAGAAAACCCCCAAGTTGCATTTCAGCCAATAATGTGTCAACATTGTAATCATGCCCCTTGTGAAACAGTTTGCCCTGTTGCAGCTTCAAGCCATGGAAGACAAGGTCAAAATCATATGGCATATAATAGATGTGTAGGGACTAGATATTGTGCAAATAATTGCCCTTATAAAGTAAGAAGGTTTAATTGGTTCTTATACAATGAAAATGACGAATTTGATTATCACATGAATGATGATCTTGGTAGAATGGTTCTTAATCCTGATGTTACTGTCAGATCAAGAGGGGTAATGGAAAAATGTTCTTTCTGTATTCAAGCTACTCAATCAGTCATTTTAAAAGCTAAATTAGAAGGAAGGCCAGTTAATGAAGGTGAATTTAATGATAAAGTTGCATGTGCTGCAGCTTGTAGTTCTGGAGCAATGAAATTTGGTGATATTAATGAAAAAGAGAGTGAAATATTTAAGTTAAAGGAAAGCGACAGAGCTTATCATTTATTAGATAGTGTAGGTACTAAGCCAAATGTAGTTTATCAAGTTAAAGTTAGAAATAGTAAAAATAGTTAATAATATAGTATTATGGCGTCTCATTACGAAGCACCTATTAGAAGACCATTAGTTAAAGGAGAAAAATCATATCATGATGTTTCTGTTGACATTGCACGTCCAGTAGAAGGACAGGCAAATAAACAGTGGTGGATAGTATTTTCATTAGCATTATTAGCATTCCTTTGGGGTATTGGATGTATTATATATACAATATCAACAGGTATTGGTGTATGGGGTTTAAATAAAACAATAGGTTGGGCTTGGGACATAACCAATTTTGTTTGGTGGGTTGGAATTGGACATGCAGGGACTCTTATTTCGGCGGTATTACTTCTCTTTAGACAAAAATGGAGAATGGCTATCAATAGATCTGCAGAAGCAATGACAATTTTTTCAGTTATTCAAGCAGGACTCTTTCCTCTTATCCATATGGGTAGGCCATGGCTAGCTTATTGGGTTTTACCAATACCAAATCAATTTGGATCTTTATGGGTAAACTTTAATTCTCCATTATTATGGGATGTGTTTGCAATATCGACTTATTTGTCAGTATCACTAGTCTTCTGGTGGACAGGTTTGTTACCTGATTTCGCAATGATAAGAGATAGAGCCATTAAACCCTTTCAAAAGAAAATTTATAGTTTATTAAGTTTTGGTTGGTCTGGAAGAGCTAAAGATTGGCAAAGATTTGAAGAAGTTTCTCTAGTATTAGCTGGATTAGCGACTCCTCTTGTTCTTTCAGTTCATACTATTGTATCCTTTGACTTTGCTACATCTGTTATTCCAGGTTGGCACACTACGATATTCCCTCCTTATTTTGTTGCTGGTGCAATTTTTTCAGGATTTGCTATGGTTAACACACTTCTGATAATAATGAGAAAAGTGTGCAACTTAGAAGATTATATTACAGTGCAACATATAGAATTAATGAATATTGTTATAATGATAACAGGTTCTATCGTAGGTGTTGCTTATATAACTGAATTATTTATTGCATGGTATTCAGGAGTTGAATATGAACAATATGCATTTTTAAATAGAGCTACAGGGCCTTACGCCTGGGCTTATTGGGCGATGATGAGTTGTAATGTTTTCTCTCCACAATTTATGTGGTTTAAAAAGTTAAGAACAAGTATAATGTTTTCGTTTTTTATATCTATAGTTGTTAACATAGGTATGTGGTTTGAAAGATTTGTAATTATTGTAACTTCATTACATAGAGATTATCTACCATCATCTTGGACTATGTTTTCTCCTACATTTGTAGATATTGGAATTTTTATAGGAACTATTGGTTTTTTCTTTGTTTTGTTTTTATTATACTCTAGAACTTTTCCAGTAATTGCACAAGCTGAGGTTAAAACAATTTTAAAAAGTTCGGGTGAAAAATATAAATTATTAAGAGATTCTGGAAAGTCTCTTGTAGGTACTGGTGCTGACAAAAGAACTTCTAAAATATCTAAAGCAACTAATAAAAAAAATAATTAATTAATGGGATCTTCAAAAGTTATTCATGCTCTTTACAACGATGATGATATTTTATTATCAGCTGTAAAATTAGTTAAAGATGAGAAATTTCATATTGAAGAAGTTTATACACCTTTTCCAGTTCATGGATTAGATAAAGCAATGGGTCTTGAACCAACCAGACTAGCAATTACCTCTTTTATTTATGGTTGTATTGGTTTTACTCTTTCTATTATTATGATGAATTATATAATGATTGAAGATTGGCCTCAAAATATAGGTGGTAAGCCTAGTTTCAGTTATATAGAAAACATGCCTGCTTTTGTTCCTATTATGTTTGAATTAACTGTTTTTTTTGCTGCTCACCTCATGGTAATTACTTTTTATTTAAGAAGTAGAATGTGGCCTTTTAAAAAAGCTGAAAACCCTGATAAAAGAACTACAGATGATCATTTTTTAATAGAAATTGATCCATCTAATAAATTAAAAGAGTTAGAGAAAGTATTAAAAAAGTCAGGTGCTGTTGAGATAAAAATTGTTGAAAAAGATTCACATTAATATTATGAAAAATATATTTAAAATATTAATAATTGTTTTGTCATTTGGAGTTATAGTGTCTTGTAATTCAAAGGGAACTCCTAATTATGACTATATGCCAAATATGTATAAATCAGTCCCTTATGATACCTATGGTGAGTATGAAGTTTTTGAAAATGGTAATTCAGCGCTTATACCTCCTGATGGGACTATTGCGAGAGGTCATTCTTTATTTGAATATTCAAATACTAATGATGGTTATGAGTTGGCAAAGAATGGGCTTACCAGTCCATTAGATTTTGATGAAGTAGATATGAAAAGAGGAAAAGAACTCTATTCTATATATTGTGCTGTTTGTCATGGAAATAAAGGTGACGGTCAAGGAATTTTAATGAAGAGAGAAAAGATTTTAGGTATTCCAAGTTATTCTGATGTTGGTAGAGCAATTACAGAAGGAAGTACTTATCATACTATATACTATGGAAAGAATTCAATGGGCTCTTATGCAGGTCAATTAAATGAAGAAGAAAGATGGCAAGTAACTCATTACGTAATGAAATTAAAATCAGATTTAGAGAAATAAATAAAGTTTAGAAAAATGTATACTATTTCAAAAAAATTAATAATATTTTCTATATCCTTAATAGTTTTAGGTGCTTTAGGCTGGGGTTACAGTTATATTAACTCACACAAGACTTTAGAAGAAGTTAAAGAAATTATTGCATATGAATCTTCACATCATGTAGATTCTCATGCAGATGATTCTCATAAAACAAATTTAGATAATGAGCATCACAATGAATTAAACCATCATTCTGATGATGATACACATGCTGAACATGTTATGCATCAAATACATAATAGACCTTATGCTGCTTTATATGTAGCTGCATTTTTCTTTATGATGATTTCACTTGGTGTTTTGGCATTTTATGCAATTCAGTTTGCTTCTCAAGCTGGCTGGTCACCTGTTTTATACCGTGTAATGGAAGCTATAACGTATTATCTTTTACCTGGCGCATTAATTGTTTTGTTAATAGCTGTAACTGCAGATAAACATATATTCATATGGATGGACCCTGAAGTTGTTGCTCATGACGAAATAATTCAAGCTAAATCAAGCTGGCTTAATAAACCATGGTTTATAATAAGAGCATTAATATTTATTGGAGGATGGAGTTTATACAGATATTTTTCAAGAAAATTTTCACTAGCACAAGACAATCAAAATAACGACAAATATTTTAAATTGAATTTTAAAATCTCTGCTGCATTTTTGGTGTTTTATATATATACCGAATCTATGATGTCATGGGATTGGGTTATGAGTGTTGACCCTCATTGGTTTAGTACATTATTTGGATGGTATCTTTTTGCAAGTATGATAGTAAGTGGAATTACAGTTATTGCACTAATGTCAATTTACCTTAAATCTAAAGGCTTACTTGAGTTTGTTAATGATAGTCATTTACACGATTTAGCTAAATTTATGTTTGGGTTTAGTGTATTTTGGACTTATCTATGGTTCTCTCAATTTATGTTAATTTGGTATGCTAATATTCCAGAAGAAGTTACATATTACGTAACTAGAATTGAAGACTATACATTGCCATTTTTTGGAATGATTGTAATGAATTTTATTTTCCCATTTTTAGTATTGATTAATAGTGATTACAAGAGAGTTCCTTGGTTTATAGTCATGGCTGGAATTGTAATTTTAATTGGGCACTATGTTGATGTATTTAATATGATAATGCCAGCTACTGTTATTGATAGATGGTATTTTGGGTTACCAGAAATTAGTGCTTTAGCGCTATTTTCAGGTCTCTTTATATTGATTGTATTTTATTCATTGTCAAAAGCACCATTATTAGCTAAAGGGAATCCATATATAAAAGAAAGTGAAAACTTTCATTATTAATATTTAAGTAGAAATAAATGAGCACGTTTTTTACAGTTTTAATTTTATTATTTATTGTAGTAGCTATTTGGCAAATAGTTAAAATATATGATTTAACTCAAGTAAATACTTCAACAGATAATTCACAAATTGCAAATGATAAGGATAATAAAATAAACGGGAATTTAATGCTCGGGTTTTTAATTTTTATTTATGCAATAACAATTATTTGTTTTATTAGATATGGAGATTTTCCTTTAATGTCTAATTCTGCTTCTGCCCATGGTCCTAAAATTGATAACCTAATGGTTGTTTCTATGGCATTAATATTCTTTGTTCAAACAATTACTCAATTTTTCCTTTATTACTTTGCTTATAAATACAAAGGTCAAAAAGGAAATAAAGCTTTTTTCTATTCTGATAATCATAAATTAGAATTTATTTGGACAATTATTCCTGCCATAACCCTTACATGCTTAATCACATACGGTCTAGTTACTTGGTCAGATATTATGAACTTAGATCAAGATGAAGATCCTATGGTTATTGAATTATACGCGCAACAATTTAATTGGAAAGCAAGATATTCAGGAAATGATAATGCTCTAGGTAAATCTAATGTTAGATTAATTGATATTGATAGAGCTAATATATTAGGTGTTGACGAATTTGACCCTAATGCCCAAGATGACATAATTACTACCGAATTACATTTACCAGTTGGAAGACCAATTTTATTTAAAATGAGATCTCAAGATGTATTGCATTCTGCATATATGCCACATTTTAGAGCTCAAATGAATTGTGTTCCAGGAATGATAACACAATTTTCTTTTACGCCAACTGTTACTACAGATGAAATGAGAAAGACACCAGAGATTATCGAAAAGGTAATTAATATAAATAATATCAGAGCTGAAAAAAGTAAAGATCTAATCGCTAAAGGAGAGGAAGGTTTAGATCCTTATGAGTTTGATTATTTATTACTTTGCAATAAAATATGTGGTAAATCACATTACAATATGCAAATGAAAATTATAGTTGAAACCCAGGAAGAATTTGACAACTGGATAGAACAACAAACAAAATTTAAAAATTCATTAATAGCAAAAAATTAGTTTTATAATATGTCAGAATATATAGAATTTGATCCAAAAGAAGATCACGGACATCATCATAAAGAAACATTTATTACTAAATATATTTTTAGCCAAGATCATAAAATGATTGCTAAGCAATATTTAATTACTGGAGTTTTATTTATGGGTGTTATAGGTATTTTAATGTCTTTGTTAATGAGACTGCAAATTGCATGGCCTGAAGAACCAAATATAATTTTTGAATTTTTACTTGGTAAATGGGCCCCTGAAGGAGTAATGGATGCCGATATTTATTTAGCCTTAGTTACGATGCACGGAACCATAATGGTTTTCTTTGTTTTAACTGCAGGCCTGAGTGGTACTTTTAGTAATCTATTGATTCCATTACAAATAGGTGCAAGAGATATGGCTTCAGGATTTTTGAATATGGTTTCTTTTTGGTTATTTTTTGTTTCAACGGTTATAATGGTTATCTCAATTTTTGTTGAAGCTGGACCCGCTGCTGCAGGATGGACTATCTATCCTCCCTTAAGCGCTTTGGAGTTTGCACAAGGCGGTTCTGGTCTTGGAATGACATTGTGGTTAGTATCAATGGCAATTTTTATAGCCTCATCATTACTTGGTTCACTAAATTATATTGTTACTGTAATTAATCTCAGAACTAAAGGAATGACTCTTATGAGAATGCCACTAACAATTTGGGCATTTTTTGTAACTGCAATTATTGGAGTAATATCATTTCCTGTACTATTATCTGCTGCATTATTATTAATAATGGACAGGTCATTTGGGACTTCTTTCTTTTTATCTGATATTTTTATACAAGGTGAAGTATTACATTATCAAGGAGGTTCTCCTGTTTTATTTGAACATTTATTTTGGTTTCTTGGTCATCCAGAGGTATATATTGTATTATTACCAGCTTTAGGAATTGCTTCTGAAGTTATATCAACTAACTCGAGAAAGCCAATTTTTGGATATAAAGCAATGGTCTTATCAATTTTAGCAATTGCATTTTTGTCAACAATTGTTTGGGGTCACCATATGTTCATTTCTGGAATGAATCCATTTTTAGGTTCAGTATTTACATTTACAACTTTATTAATTGCTATCCCATCTGCTGTTAAAGCTTTTAATTATATAACAACTTTATGGAAAGGTAATATTCAGTTTAACCCAGCAATGCTATTTTCTATAGGTTTTGTGTCAACATTTATAACTGGAGGATTAACAGGTATTATTTTAGGAGATAGTGCTTTGGATATTAATTTACATGATACATATTTTGTAGTTGCACATTTTCATTTAGTTATGGGTATTTCAGCATTGTATGGACTATTTGCAGGTGTTTATCATTGGTTCCCAAGATTGTTCAATAGAATGTTAAATAAAAATTTAGGATATATTCATTTTTGGGTAACTGCTATTTGCGCATATGGTGTCTTTTTTCCTATGCATTTTATAGGTATGGCTGGCTTACCTAGAAGATACTACACAAACTCCAATTTTCCATTATTTGATGATTTGGCAGATACAAATCAAATTATAACTGTTTTTGCAATTATTGGTGGTTTAATTCAAATTGTATTCCTTTATAATTTTATTCATAGTATGTTTTATGGTAAAAAATCAGAACAAAACCCATGGAAATCTAACACCCTTGAATGGACAGCTTCTATGGAACATATTCATGGTAACTGGCAAGGAAAAATTCCTGAAGTTCATAGATGGCCGTATGACTATAGTAAGCCCGGTTATGATGAGGATTTTGTACCACAGCATAAACCACTTAAAAAGGGAGAAACAGAATATTAAAGATTCCTACAGAATTTAATGAATAAACACACCCTTGTTTTAAGTGATAGTAAAATAATAATAAGTGGTTTAAGTCTAATCTTAAGACAAAATAAAATAAGATTAGTAGTTAAGTCTGATACTATTCCAGGTTATAATTTGTCTCCACTTAATATGGACGAATTATTTGTTAATAATGAAGATTTAGAAAAAGCAAAACCCATCATTAATAGTTACAAAAAACAAATACTAAAAGGTGGTTAAAGCTTTTTTTCTATATTTGTTTTATGAACGAAAACTTAGATCCGTCATCCAATAATTTATCTTCTGATGAACATGAGTTTGAACAAAATTTAAGACCACTTTCCTTTGATGACTTTACTGGACAAGATCACGTTTTAGAAAATTTAAAAATATTTGTTCAAGCATCAAATCAGCGAAACGATGCTTTAGACCACACATTATTTCATGGCCCGCCAGGTTTAGGAAAAACAACACTAGCTAACATATTAGCAAATGAGTTAAATGCAGGAATTAAGGTGTCCTCGGGGCCTGTATTAGATAAGCCTGGAGATCTTGCAGGGCTATTAACTAATTTGGAAGAAAGAGATGTTTTATTTATCGATGAGATTCATAGATTAAGCCCAATAGTTGAAGAATATTTATATTCTGCTATGGAAGATTATAAGATTGATATAATGATTGAATCCGGACCAAATGCAAGATCAGTACAAATTAACTTAAATCCTTTTACACTTATTGGGGCAACAACCAGGTCAGGTTTATTAACAGCTCCGATGAGAGCAAGGTTTGGCATCACAAGTCGCTTAGAATATTATTCTAAAGATATTTTATCTGTAATTGTGGAAAGAAGTGCTAAAATACTTGGAGTAAAAATTTCAAAGGAAGCATCTATAGAAATAGCTGGAAGAAGTCGAGGAACACCAAGAATTGCAAATGCTTTGCTTAGAAGAGTAAGGGATTTTGCTCAAATTAAAGGAAATGGAGATATTGACATTGATATTTCAAAAAGTAGCTTAAAAGCTTTAAATGTTGATAAATATGGGTTAGATGAAATGGATAATAAAATACTAAATACTATCATTGATAAATTTAATGGTGGCCCCGTTGGATTAAATACTTTATCTACAGCTGTTGGAGAAAATTCAGAAACGATTGAAGAGGTTTACGAACCTTTTTTAATTCAACAAGGATTTATCATGAGAACTCCTAGAGGAAGAGAAGTGTTAGATATTGCATATAAGCACCTAGGTAAAGTTAGATCAAATAAGCAAAATGGTTTATTTTAATTTTTAATTCAAATAAGTTAAACAAACTTTTTAATAATTAGTTGAATTATATAGTTACGTTGAACAATAAGCAAAAATATACTGACTTAATTAAATTAGAAGCTAAAAGACTAGGCTTTATCTCTTGTGGAATAAGTAAGTCTGGTTTTTTAGATGAAGAGGCGCCAAGGTTTGAAAAGTGGTTAAGCAATAACATGAATGGAGAAATGAAGTATATGGAAAACCATTTTGACAAAAGACTTGATACTACAAAGTTAGTTTTAGATTCAAAAAGTGTTTTATCATTATTGTATAATTATTATCCAGAAAAAGAGCTTGATACCAATTATAAGATTTCTAAATATGCTTACGGTAAAGATTATCATGATGTAATTAAGTATAAATTAAACGAATTGCTTTATACTATTAAAGAAAATATTGGTGATGTTTCGGGAAGAGCATTTGTAGATTCTGCCCCAATTTTAGAGCGAGCATGGGCTTCTAAAAGTGGTTTAGGTTGGGTAGGAAAAAACACAAATCTTATTTCAAAAAAAACTGGATCATTTTACTTTATTGCTGAATTAATTATTGATTTAGATTTGATTTATGATTCAATAGAAACAGATCATTGTGGATCATGTACAGCTTGTATTGATTCTTGTCCAACTGATGCTATTGTTGACCCATATATCGTTGACGGAAGTAAGTGTATTTCTTACTATACAATTGAATTAAAAGATAATTTACCTAGTTCTCTAAAAGATAAGTTTGAAAATTGGATATTTGGATGTGATATATGTCAAGATGTTTGCCCTTGGAATAAATTTTCAAAACCACATAAAGAACCATTATTTAATCCTACTAACGACCTGTTGTATATGACTGATAGAGATTATAAGGAAATAACATTAGAGACTTTTAATAAAGTTTTTTCAAAGTCTGCAGTTAAGAGAACTAAGTATAAAGGATTAAGTAGAAATATAAATTTTTTAAAACAATAACTTTTTAAATTTTTGTTTTACCCAATACATGTTACATTTGTAATTCATCTATTATCATAATGAAACGAAAAACAACAAGAAAACAGGCGTTAGATTATCATGCTAAACCTAGCCCAGGAAAAATAAAAGTAGTACCAACAAAAAAATACGCTACTCAAAGAGATCTTTCTTTAGCTTATTCCCCAGGTGTAGCAGAACCTTGTTTAGAAATTGAAAATGACAAATCCAATTCATACAAATATACCTCAAAAGGAAATTTAGTAGCTGTCATTACTAACGGTACAGCTGTTTTAGGTTTAGGAAATATTGGAGCTGAAGCATCTAAACCTGTAATGGAAGGTAAGGCATTATTATTTAAAATTTTTGCAGACATTGATGTGTTTGATATTGAGATCGATACTGAAAATATTGATGAGTTTATAAAAACAGTTAAAAATATTGCTCCTACTTTTGGAGGAATTAATTTAGAAGATATAAAAGCCCCTGAAGCTTTTGAAATTGAAAAAAGACTTAAAAAGGAATTGAATATTCCAATTATGCATGATGATCAACATGGAACAGCTATAATATCAGCAGCAGCTTTATTAAATGCTTTAGAAATCGCTGGAAAAAATATTGAAGATGTCAAAATGGTTATAAGTGGTGCTGGTGCAGCAGCCATTTCTTGTGCTAAACTGTATCAGTCTTTTGGACTCAACAATGATAATATCTTAATGCTTGATAGCAAAGGAGTTATTAATACTAAGAGAAAAAATTTAAATAAGAGTAAAGCTGAATTTGCTACTTCAAAAAATATTACAACTCTCGATCAAGCTATAATAGATTCAGATGTTTTTATAGGACTATCAACATCTGATATATTAACTCCAAATATGCTAAAAAAAATGGCAAAAAACCCTATAGTTTTTGCCATGGCTAACCCTGATCCAGAAATTAATTATAAGTTGGCTGTAAGTACTAGAGATGATATTATAATGGCAACTGGCAGAAGTGATAATCCAAATCAAGTTAATAATGTTTTAGGATTTCCATTTATCTTTAGAGGTGCTTTAGATGTTAGGGCTACTACTATAAATGAAGAGATGAAAAAGGCTGCAGTTTTAGCACTTGCAAGTTTAGCTAAAGAAGCGGTTCCTGAGCAAGTGAATGTTGCTTATGATCAAACTAGATTAGCTTTTGGGAGAGATTATATTATCCCTAAGCCTTTTGATCCTAGATTAATTTCTGTTGTTCCTCCGGCAGTGGCAAAAGCAGCTATGGAAAGTGGAGTTGCTCAATTTCCAATAAAAAACTGGCCAAGATATGTTGACAAATTAATTGAAAGATCTGGAGGAGATAATAAATTAGTTAGGCTAATGCAAGGTAGAGCCAAAGCTAATCCAAAAAGAGTAGTATATGCTGAAGCAGATCAATTAACCGTTTTAAAAGCTGCACAATTTGTTTATGATGAAGGTATAGCAATTCCTATTCTATTAGGACGAAAAGACACCATTAAGACATTAATGGAAGAGTTAGATTTTGATGCTTCTGTAGATATTATAGATCCTAAGGAAGATAGTCAATCTTTGCTGGACGAATATGCTAATCTATATTGGAAACAAGAAGAAAGGAATGGACTTACCTTATTAGCAGCTAAGAAGCTCATGAGGGAAAGAAATTATTTTGCAGCTATGATGGTTAATTCAGGTGATGCAGATGCATTAATTACTGGATATTCTAAAAGTTATCCTAATGTAGTAAAGCCCATCTTAAAATTAATTGGGTTAGATAAAGGAGCTTCTAGAATAGCTACAACTAATTTATTAATAACAGAGAGAGGTCCTCTTTTTTTAAGTGACACTTCTATAAATATTAATCCAGATGCAAAAGATTTGGCAAAAATTGCTCAAATGACTGCGTCAACTGTTAAGATGTTTGGTATTCAACCTGTTATGGCAATGACCTCATATTCTAATTTTGGATCTTCAAAAGATGTTTCAGCAACTAAAGTCAGAAAAGCTGTTAAATATTTACACAGATATTTTCCAGACCTTATTATTGATGGAGAATTACAAACTGATTTTGCATTAAATAATAAAATGAGAAATGATATTTTCCCATTTTCAAAATTATCTGATAAGAAAGTAAATACCTTAATATTTCCAAATTTAGATTCAGCAAATATCACTTATAAATTATTAAAAGAACTAAATAAAGCAGATAATATCGGACCAATCATGATGGGGTTAAAAAAACCTGTTCATATCTTGCAACTAGATGCCTCAGTCGATGAAATAATTAATATGACAGCCATTGCTGTAATTGATGCACAAATTAAAGAAACAAGAGAATAATTTAATTAAATTTGTTTAAAATAATATTTTATGATTACACATGTGCAGGGAAAATTAGTTGAAAAAACACCTACAAGTGTTATCATTGATGTAAATGGAATTGGTTATTTAGTTAATATTTCATTAAATACTTTTTCCTCAATTCCTGACAAAGAAAATCTTAAGTTATACACACATCTACAAATTAAAGAAGACTCTCATTCTTTATTTGGTTTTTATAGTCTTAAAGAACGTGAAATATTTAGATTGCTGATTTCAGTTAGTGGTATTGGTGCAAGTACAGCAAGAACAATGCTTTCATCATTAACACCTGATCAAATTATTTCAGCTATTTCAAATGGTGATGCGCCTTTGATACAATCTATCAAAGGGATTGGTTTAAAGACTTCACAAAGAGTTATCATTGAGCTGAAAGATAAGGTCTTGAAAATTTACGATCTTGATGATCAAATTTCTGTTCAAAATAACAATACTACTAAAGATGAAGCGTTATCTGCACTGGAAGTATTAGGGATAAACAAAAAATCATCTGAAAAACTAATAGATAAAATAATTATTGACAGTCCTGAAGCTTCAGTTGAATTTATAATAAAAGAAGCATTAAAAAATTTATAATCTAACTTGAAAATTAATAGAAATATAATTTTAAAAAATTATGTTATGCTCTTATATAGTGTAACAATATTTTATGCAAACTTTTCATTCTCTCAAGAATATTCGACAAATGATTTAGAACTAGATAATCCTTCCAGTATAGTTGATCAATACACTTATGACCCAATAAGTGATAGATATTTTTATAATCAAACTCTTGGAGAATATAAAATTAATCTTCCTGTAATATTAACAACCGAAGAATTTGAAAAGTTAATTTTAGAAGAAGATCTTAAAAATTATTATAAAGAAAAAATTAAAGCGTCAGAAGGTAGACTTGAAGGTTCTGAAGATTTGCAAAAAAATTTAATTCCAGAAATATATGTGAATTCTCAATTATTTCAATCAATTTTTGGAGGTAATACCATTGAAGTTATTCCTCAAGGATCTCTAGAGATTGATTTAGGTGTATTATATACAAAACAGGATAATCCTTCTTTTTCACCAAGAAATAGAAGTAATTTTTCTTTTGATTTTGATCAAAGAATAGGGCTTAGTCTACTTGGAAAAGTTGGAACTAGAGTTCAAGTAAATGCTAATTTTGACACCCAATCAACATTCGATTTTCAAAATTTAATGCAAATTCAATATGAGCCAAGTGAAGATGATATAATTAAAAAAATTGAAGTAGGTAACATTAGCATGCCGTTAAACAGTTCTTTAATTACTGGAGCTCAGAGTTTATTTGGTTTTAAGACTGAATTACAATTTGGAAAGACTAAAGTTACAGCTGTTTTTTCTGAGCAAAAATCAGAGGCTAAATCAGTAGTAGCACAAGGAGGGGGTACTATTGAAGAGTTTGAATTTAGAGCATTAGATTATGATGAAAACAGACATTTCTTTTTAAGTCATAGTTTTAGAGATAGATATGATCAAGCTCTTTTAAATTACCCATATATTAATTCGAATATACAAATTACAAGAACTGAAGTTTGGGTAACAAATAGAAATAATAATATTGATAATGTTAGAAATATAGTTGCCTTTCAAGATTTAGGAGAATCTTCCGTATTATCTTCAAATGTAAATATTTTTGTAGGACCTAATGCAAACCCGGATAATTCTAATAATGCTTTTAACCCCTTAATAATTGGTCAAGCAAATTCACAGTTAACAAATGCTGTAAGAGATGTAGCTAGTATTCAATCAGGAATTTTACTTAATAATGTAAACGAAGGGTTTGATTATGGTAAACTAGAAAATGCAAAAAAGTTAAATGTAGGATCTGATTATACAATTAACACGCAGCTTGGATATATTTCATTAAATCAAAAACTAGATAATGATGAAATACTTGCAGTTGCATTTCAATATACAATTGGTGATCAAGTTTATCAAGTAGGTGAATTTGCTAATGATGGAGTACAGGCTACTGAAATTGTTGATAATGGTAACTCTCCAAATACATCTGTTAATACAAATAATTTAATATTGAAACTATTAAAAAGTACTGTTAGTAGTATTGATGAGCCTATGTGGAATTTAATGATGAAAAATATTTACAATACAGGGTCATTTCAACTTGAAGAAGATGGATTTAAGTTAAATATTTTTTATAATGAATCTTCACCAAGAAATTTTATTCTTCCTGTAGAAGGAACACCTTTCCCAACGGGGGAAAATATTAGCGAAACCCCCTTACTTAGTTTATTTAATTTCGACAGATTAAATTCAAATAATGATCCTCAATTTAATGGTGACGGTTTTTTTGATTTTGTTCCTGGGATTACTGTATTACAAAATAATGGAAAGATTATTTTCACTAAAGTCGAGCCTTTTGGAGAATATCTATTTGAAAAACTTAGGTTAGATTCAAACGAAAATTATAATGGAGATGAAGATTTAGATTATAACTTAAATCAAAAAAAATATGTGTATTCATCTCTTTACAAATCGTCTAAAACAGTTGCCTTGCAGCAATCTGAAAAAAATAAATTTCAAATAACAGGTAAATATAAATCTTCATCAGGCTCTGGAATTCCTATTGGTGCATTTAATGTGCCAAGAGGATCTGTAAATGTAACTGCTGGTGGAAGAGTTTTGACTGAAGGCGTTGACTATACTGTAAATTATCAAGCTGGAACAGTACAGATTTTAGATCCTGCACTTCAATCTTCAGGAACCCCAATTAATGTTAGTGTGGAAAATAATGCAACATTTGGTCAGCAAACAAAAAGGTTTACTGGCTTTAATGTTGAACATCAGTTTAATGAAAAGTTACTTATTGGAGGAACTTTTTTAAACCTTAATGAAAGACCAGTTACTCAAAAAGCTAACTATGGTACAGAACCAATTAATAATACTATTTTAGGTTTTAATGGAAACTTTGCTACTGAATTACCAATATTTACAAGATTAATTAATAAACTTCCTACTATTAAAACTGATGCTCCTTCTAATTTATCAATTATAGGAGAAGTAGCTTACTTAGTTCCTGGAGCTCCTAGAGGAACTGACTTTAAAGGTGAAGTAACCTCCTATGTTGATGATTTTGAAGGGACTCAAAATATAATTGATTTATCTTCTCCTCAAGGATGGTCACTTTCTAGTAGACCAAAAGAACTAGGATTAAGTTATACTGATGGTGATGAAGATTCTATTGGATTACAAAATGGTTATGACAGAGCTTTACTTAATTGGTATACTATAGATCCAATTTTTTATAGTAGTTTGAGGCCTAATGATATAAATGATGATGATATTTCAAATCCTTATACAAGACGAATTTTTATTGACGAAATTTTTCCTCAAGTTGATATTGTTCAAGGGCAATTATCGGTAATTAATTCTTTAGACTTAAATTATTATCCAAATTTAAGAGGACCTTATAACATGAATCCTCAAAATTCAAATAATAATATTTCTAACCCAGAGGATAGTTGGGCTGGAATTACTAGACAAATAACTACAACAGATTTTGAGCAATCTAATGTTGAGTATATTGAATTTTGGTTACAAGATCCTTTTATAAATAATGAAAATAATACTGGTGGTAAACTAAGTTTTAATCTTGGAAATATTTCTGAAGACATATTAAAAGATGGTAGAAAACAATATGAAAATGGTCTTCCAGAGGATGGAGATATTAGTTTGTTAAATCAAACTACTTGGGGATCTGTAGTCCCACAAAATCAATCTTTAATATATGCCTTTTCGTCTTTAGGTCAAGAGAGAGAGAATCAAGATGTTGGATTAGATGGTTACGATGATCAAGAGGAATCTATTGCATTTCCGTCTTTTTCTTCTTTAGAAGATCCAGCAAACGATAATTATAATTACTTTCTAAATACGCAGGGTGATATTTTAGAGCGTTATAAAAAGTATAATGGTCTTCAAGGAAATTCTCCTGAAACATTTTCTAATACAAATAGAGGTTCATCAACACAACCTGACGCAGAAGATATTAATAGAGATAATACAATGAATACTATTGATAGTTATTTTGAGTATGAATTGAATATTACACCAAATTCACTTGAAGATATTAATAATCAATATATTAAGGATAGAAAAGAAAAAACAGTTAGCCTTCCAAATGGGACAAGTGAAACAATTAAGTGGTATCAATTTAGAATTCCTATAAATGAACCGTCCAATATAGTTGGTGGTATTTCTGATTTTAGATCCATTAGATTTGTAAGAATGTACCTAAAAGACTTCACTCAAAATACTACATTTAGATTCGGTACATTAGAATTAGTTCGAAGTGATTGGAGAAAATATCAATTATCACTTGATCAAGAGGTCAATAATGATAATGATATAACTACTATGAATGTTGGGGTAATAGGAATACAAGAAAATGAAGAAAGTTATGTTTCTCCACCTGGTGTTGAAAGAGAACAATTTAATAATAATAATACGATTATTAGACAAAACGAACAATCCTTAGTTTTAGATGTATGTGCACTTGAGGCTGAAGATTCAAGAGCAGTATATAAAAACATTAATGTCGATATGAGACAGTATAAAAGACTAAGGATGTTTTTACATGCTGAAGAAGGTCAGACCCCTGGTTTAGCTGATGGAGATCTTGTAGGTTTTATAAGAATGGGTAATGACCTGAGTCAGAATTATTATCAAATTGAAATCCCACTACAGAGATCACCAAATAATACATTAGACCCACTATCAGTATGGCCTGAAATAAATGAAATTAACCTGCCAATTAAAGTACTTGAATCAATTAAATCACTGGGAATCACAAATGGAACTTTATCAAATGAGGATCCTTTATTTTATAATGTATTTGGAGATGAACTAATTGAAGAGCCTGTAAATGAATTTTCAGAACTTCAAATGGGGCAACATAGGGTTTCAATTAAAGGAAATCCAAACTTTGGTGACATTAGAACTCTTATGGTCGGGTTAAAGAATCCAAGGCAAGATAATATGGATGTATGTGGTACGGTTTGGTTCAATGAATTAAGAATGTCAGATATGGATAACGAGGGTGGATGGGCAGCTACCGTAACTATTGATACAAATATTGCTGATTTTATGAATTTAAGCGCTACAGGTCGTCAAAGTACAAGTGGATTTGGAAGTATAGAACAAGGTCCAAATGAAAGAGATATTGAAGATATTAAACAGTATGATTTAGTTTCAAATATTAATGTAGGACAATTATTTCCAGAAAAGTGGGGGTTAAACATTCCTTTTAATTTTGGTATGAGCGAAGAATTAATTACTCCGGAATATGACCAACAGTTCAAAGACATTAAATTAGAAAGTAGATTAAGTTCAGTTGAATCAACAGCTGAAAAAAGAGCCATATTAGAACAGTCTGAAGATTATACCAAAAGAAAAAGTATAAACTTTATTGGAGTTAACAAACAAAAAACAGGAGACTCAAAACCAAAGTTTTATGATATTGAAAATTTCACTTTTAATTATTCTTATAATGAAATTGAACATAGAGATTATGAAATTGAAGCACTTTTAGACCAAAATGTTAGAGCTGGAGCAACTTATAATTTTAATTTTAATCCTATTAAATTAGAGCCTTTTAGAAATAACGATTCCCTATTTAATGGTAAATATTTGAAGATATTAAAAGATATTAATTTTAACTTATTACCATCAAATATCTCAATTAATACAGATTTTATCAGGCAGTTTAACAAACAAAAATTTAGAGACTCAGAATTAACTGGAGATAATATAGGAGTCAATGAGCTTTTTAGAAGAAATTATGATTTTGACCTTCAATATAGTTTTAATTATGTTATCAGTGATGGATTAAATTTTAGTTATAATGCTGCTAACAATAATATTGTAAAAAATTATTTTTTAGACGATAACATTAATGGAGAACAAGACTCGTCCTTGGATGTTTTTGATAGGTTTTTTGATATAGGGGACCCTAATAGGCAGACTCAACAAATTGAAATTAATTATGAATTACCTTTAAATAAAATTCCAACATTTAACTTTTTAAGAGCATCATATTCTTACACAGGAGATTTTCAGTGGCAGAAAGGTTCTGATTTGTTTGGTAATTTAAGCTTAAATGGACAAACTTATGATTTAGGAAATACTATTTCTAATGCGAATACTCATAATCTAAATAGTTCATTGGATATGAATAAATTTTATAGATATATTGGATTGGTAAAAAAGAATAATAGATCTACAACAAGTAGAAATGGCTTTTCAGACAGCCCTTCTAATGAAAGATCTAATTCTAGCTCTAAAAAGTTTAGTTTTAAAAACACAGTAATTGATTTATTGACTAGTGTTAAAAGACTTCAGGTTAATTACTCCGAAAATAATGGATCTTTTTTACCTGGATATTTACAAACACCTGATTTTATAGGTTCTTTTAGACCTACACTTGGTTATGTACTTGGTAGTCAACGCGATATAAGATATTTAGCAGCAAGAAACGGTTGGTTGACAGTTTTCCCTGACTTTAATCAACAGTATACTGCAGTTACCAATAAAAATTTGACTTTTTCTGCTAATTTAACTCCAATTAAAGATTTGAAAATTGATTTAACTGGGGGTCGAACTTACTCTGAAAATCTAACTGAAAATTTCAATACTATCGATTTAGATGGAGATGGTCTAAGCGATACTTATAACCCACTTATTCAAAATACACTCGGTAATTTTAATATTTCGACCATGTTAATTAAGACATCATTCTCAAATAGTGATGAAAATAGTTCTGAAACTTTTGATACTTTTCGTGAAAATAGACTAATAATTGCTAGAAGATTAGCTCTTAATGCTGGGATAGACTTTTCAAATCCAGACAATTTTGAAAATGGAGATTTAGATGGATATCCTCTTGGATACGGCAAAACAAATCAGGCAGTTCTTTTACCTGCATTTTTATCTGCTTATAGCGGTCAAAATGCAGAAAGTTCAAATTTAAGCGCATTTAGAAACGTACCAATTCCTAATTGGACTCTTAAATATACTGGCTTGATGAAACTTAAATGGTTTAAAAAGAACTTTAAAAGACTTTCTATTTCTCATGGTTATAATGCCATGTATACAATAAACCAATTTAGATCAAATTTAGATTATAAAGAAGGAAACCCTGACTTAGACTTTAGTTCACAGAATCCAAATGTATTTGATCAGTCAAATAATTACAAGAACGAATTTTTATATAGTAATATTAATTTAATGGAACAATTTAGTCCGTTATTCAAGTTAGATTTTGAAATGAAAAATTCTGTAAAAATATTGGCTGAAGTTAAAAAAGATAGATTATTGTCGTTAAGTTTTGATAATAATCTATTAACTGAAGTTCAAGGAAATGAGTATGTTTTTGGATTTGGATATAGAGTTAAGGATCTAAGAATAAGATCCAGTTTGGCAGGAGCTAGACAAATAATTAAGAGTGATTTAAACATGAAATTAGATCTTTCTGTTAGGAATAATAAAACAATTATCAGATATTTGGATATTGATAATAACCAAGTAACATCTGGTCAAACAATTTGGAATTTTAAGTATTCAGCGGATTATGACTTTAGTAGAAATTTAACTGGAATTTTCTATTTTGATTATTCTTTTTCAGAGTATGCAATCTCTACAGCTTTTCCTCAAACTACTATTCGATCAGGATTTACTATGAGATATAATTTTGGAAATTAATTTTATAAAAAATAATTAAATGAGCACACCTTTAAATTTAAAATACACTAAAGATCACGAATGGGTTTCAATTGAAAATGATATTGCCACAATTGGTATTACTCACTTTGCTCAGAGCGAACTTGGAGATATAGTTTACGTAGAGGTTGATACTTTAGGCGAAACATTTGATGCTGAAGAAGTTTTTGGCTCTGTAGAAGCTGTAAAGACTGTATCCGACCTTTTCTTGCCGATTTCTGGAGAAATAATTGAATTTAACGATTTATTAGAGAGTGAGCCTGAGAAGGTTAATGATGATCCATATGGCCAGGGTTGGATGATAAAAGTTAAAATTTCAAATTCATCTGAATTAGAAAATTTAATGTCCGCTGAGGATTATAAAAAAATGATTGGTGAATAGATTTGCTTTAATAATAGCAATATTATTTACTGCTTTAATTATTTATTTGGGAGTTGCTGAAGCCGAAAAAATAACTATAACTAACTTTCAGATAAACGATAAATTAGTTCATATGCTTATTTATGCTCTTTTTTATTTTCTTTGGCATAATCCATTTGTTTATTTTTTTAACGACAATTCTTTAGTTTACCTGTTTGTTTTCACATTAATATTTAGTTCGTCTATTGAAATTGCACAAAAATATCTAACACTAACTAGAAGTGCAGAATTTGTGGATATTTTTTTTAATATAATTGGTATAGTATTAGCTCACACTTATTTTAAGTTAAAAAAAAGAAATATTTAAAATTATAATCATTTGTTTTTTATTCAAATATTTGGTTATTTTAG
>Ga0213862_10000207_pt1 | contig 24851 bp, 12 predicted proteins | sample PICome_7_FD_160092 | JGI IMG/M metagenome (GOLD analysis project Ga0213862, IMG submission 160092) | Coastal seawater microbial communities near Pivers Island, North Carolina, United States - PICO266 | ecosystem: Environmental > Aquatic > Marine > Coastal | place: USA: North Carolina... | reverse complement strand
TTACCATTACAGTAAATCCAACTGGTCAGGTTGATCCATTAGCAAGTCAAGTTGTATGTAATGCTGATACTACAACGGTTGAATTTAGTACAGAGAATACTGGAGGTACTACAACTTATGAATGGATTTCATCTGTAGATTTAGGTTCAGGATTAGCTGGTACGGGAGATATTAGTTTTACTGCAATAAATACTACTACTGATTTATTAGTATCCACCTTCACTGTTACGCCGACATTTACAAATGGTGATGAACCTTGTGCTGGTCCGTCAGAGACATTTACCATCACAGTAACACCAACTGCTCAGGTAAATCAAATAGACAGTCAAATTCTATGTAATGATGAACAAACTGCACTTATATTATTTACAACTGAAAATACGGGAGGTATAACTACATATAGTTGGACAAATAATACTCCTAGTATTGGTTTAGATCCAACAGGAGATGGAGATATCGAATCTTTCACTGCTGTAAATAATGGAACTTCACCAGTTACAGCATCTATAGAAGTTACTCCAAGTTTTGAAGGATGTGATGGTCCAACAGAAACATTTATTATCACTGTGAATCCAACTGCAGAGATGGTTGATCCAGTTAATATGGTGGTTTGCGATGCAGAAGTGACAGACATAGTAGAATTTACAACAAATAATACAGGAGGAACAACCACTTATACTTGGACGAATGATACACCAGCAATTGGCTTAGCTGCTTTAGGTTCTGGTGATTTGCCATCCTTTACAGCAATCAATACAGGAATACAGCCAATAGTAGCAATAGTAGAAGTAACACCACTATTCACAGATGATATTAATTGTAATGGAATACCACAGACTTTTACAATTACAGTCAATCCTAGTGCACAAGTTAATCAGCCTACAGATCAAGCAATATGTAACGGAGATCAGATTTTGGTTAATTTTTCAACTCAAAATACAATTGGCTCAACCTCCTACAGCTGGAATTCAGATATTAATTTTGGAGGTGGATTAAGCGGAAATGGTGATATTGATTTTATAGCAATTAACAATGGAGTATTTCCAATAACTGCTAATATTACAGTTACTCCCGTATATACTGAAAACGGAATAACTTGTAATGGCCCTTCACAGGAATTTAATATTACTGTAAATGGAAATATTGATCCAAAACCTACAATATCAAATTATAATGGATATCAAATTAGTTGTTTTGATGCCGATGATGGATTTATAAATTTAAGCCCAGAAGGTGGAACTCCTAACGACTCAATTCCTTTTTATTTTTATGAGTGGACAGGACCAAATAATTTTTCTTCTAATGATCAAAATATAGAAAACCTAGAGCCTGGAATTTATAATCTTACAATTTCTGATTCTCTTAATTGTTCTTTTGACTTTGAATATGAAATAATCGAGCCTGAACTTCTTGAAATTTTTATTGATGAACAATCTGATGTGCAATGTAATGGAGTATTTGATGGAATCATATCAGTTTCAGCACTTGGAGGAACAGCTCCATACTCTTATGAGTGGACAAAAGATGGATTATTTTTTAGTGATCAGCAAAATATAAACAATTTGGAGCCTGGTATTTATGTGCTATTTTTAAATGATGCAAACGAATGTGGACCTATAAGTCAAATATTTGAAATTACCCAACCAGATCCAATTGAAATTTCTCTTGAAAATTCTGTAGATATACTATGCTTTGGTGAAAATACAGGATCAATTGACATAAATGTTATAGGTGGAACTCCGGAACAAATAACAACTGAGGTCTTAGTTTACAACTACTCTTGGACTGGGCCTAACGGATATACGTCAAATGATTCTGATATATTTAATCTGTTTGCAGGTATATATAATTTAACAGTAACTGATAGTTTAGGCTGTCAAGAATTTTTTGAATTTGAATTGCTTGAGCCAGAAGATTTAGTTATCAATTTTAGTACAACTGACAATTCTTGTTTCGAGTCCAACGATGGTACAATTACTCTTGATATTCAAGGAGGGGTTGAACCATATCAAATATTTTGGAGTAACTTTGGAAATGGACCTATTCAAACAAATCTTTCAGCGGGAGTTTATGAAGTTACTGTAATTGACTCTCATAATTGCGAGGAAATTGTAAATATAGAAATATTAGAAGCTCCAATATTTGATACTGATCCTGTTTCAACAGATATTTCTTGTTTTGGAGCTAATGATGGATCAATAAATCTTAATATAATTGGAGGGATTGAACCTGTATTTGTTACTTGGGATGATGACCCAACTGCTGGAGAAGAAAGAAATAATTTACTGCCTGGCACTTATAATGTAATCATAGAAGATTCATCAGGAAACAATTGTTTCATAACTCATGAGTTTATAATAATTGAACCTCAAGAGTTAAGCTTATCATCTATTATTGAAAATGCAATTGATTGTGAAAATGTTAATAGTGGCTCAATTGACCTTCAGGTTACAGGTGGTACAGCGCCATATTTATTTCAGTGGAATAGTGGTCAAACATCGGAAGATTTAGAAAATATTGCTCCAGGAAATTATTCCGTTACTGTCACTGATTCGAGAGGATGTGAAATTACCGATAGCTTTAGTATTTATAGACAAGATAATTTTGAAACTAGTCTAGATATCACTTTTGAAGCCGATTGTGAAAATGATATCCCATATCAAGTTACTACTCTAAATATAGAGGGAGGAGTTGCTCCATATGAAATTATTTGGTCAAGTGGTGAAGTTAGTGGAGACAACAACGAGACAATGACATCCTCACAAAATGGAACTGTAATTATTGATGTTATAGACTCTATAGGTTGTCAAACTCAGGTTATATTTGATATAGATTTATTTTCTCTAGGCTCACCAGGTTTTGAATATTCATCACCCGGACTTACTGAATGTGAAACTTTAGGGGTTGGAGATTTAATTCAATTTACTAATAATTCAACTGGAGATTTCATAAGTATTGACTGGAACTTTGGAGATAATGGTTTAACTGTTATTAATGAGGAGAATCCAACTCATGTATATTCTCAACCAGGAACTTACGTAGTTACTCAGACTGTTTATTATGAATATGGATGTGTAGATGTTTTTGAAGAAGTTTTATATGTCACCGAAGGATATGCTTTAGTATTACCTAATGCCTTTACCCCGAATGGAGATGGTATTAATGATACAATTCGTCCTTGGTTTAAGTGTATGAATAATGTTGAAATAAGTATCTATGATACATTTGGGAGTCTTTTATATGTTGAGTCAGGTAGTGATATATATGGCTGGGATGGTACATTGAATGGGAAAATGGCTGAAAATGGTAATTATATAATTGTAGTTAAGGCTATAACTTTATTTGGTGAGAATATAGAGCTTAATGGACCAATAACATTAATAAGATAAAATTATGAAAAGAACTATAACATTTATTTTTTTATTTTCATTAAAATTTTGTTTCTCACAAGATCCTGTTTTTACTCAATTTTTTATGATTCCTGAAACTGTTAATAGTGGTTTCACTGGCGCATATGACAGTACTAAAGCAGGTATTATTCATAGAGTACAATGGCCTGGCTTAGATTTTAGTGTCAATACTCAATTTGCCCATATTGATAACTGGTTTGAAGAGATAAATAGTGGTCTTGGAATATCCTTATTAAATCATAAAGAGACACAAACAAGATATAACTTTACACAGGTTAATCTTAATTATGCGTATGAAGTAAATATTACAGATACATGGTATTTTAGACCTAGTATTTCTATTGGAGTTGGAACTAAGAATTTTGGCTTTCAAAATATATTATTAGAAGATCAAATTAATATTTTTAGTGGATTAATTTCTACGACCTCTATTGATCCTGCTATTCTAGAAGATAATATTAGATTTTTTGACTACAGTGCTTCAATTTTATTTATGAAAGAAAGATCTTGGCTAGGAGCTTCGATTAGACATCTTAATAAGCCAAATATCTCATTATTATATAATGAAAATACTGCATTAGATATGTTCATGTCTATTCATGGACTGTTAGAGCTTCCAATTTTAAGAGATTATAATAGTCATTTCTTTTTAACTGCAAATGCTATGAAACAAGGTGAGTATAATAGACTTGATTTTGGTAGTCAATATGTTTATAACGAAAGATTTTCATTAGCATTATTAGCTGCTACTAATCCAATTAGAGTAAATCCTGATAGTCATTTTTTAACTTCAATAAATGCTGTATTTGGCATGACACATGAGGGATGGAAATTTGGATATTCTTACAGTTTTAACACAACTAATATTGGAAGAACAGGTGGTGTTTATGAGCTTTCAATTTCTTATGATTTTGAAAACAATTCTAATTGTTTTGCATGTATTAAATATTAAATATGAAACTTATTTTTGCAGTAATATTATATGTTTCATTCTTTAATATTGCTTTTGGTCAATGTCCAAATCCACTAACAATTAAATTTGTAGGAGGAATGACGGCTTCATATACTGGTGAAACAAATGATAATTGCCAAAGAAATGGTATTGGTAAAACTGTTTATGGTGATCCTGATTATTTTATTGATTATGAGGAAGGAATATGGGTCGATGATTTGCTTGAAGGTGAAGGAAAACAAATACATAAAAACGGAGATATATTTACAGGGCTTTTTAAAGCTGGAAAATTGACTCATGGAAGTTATTTAAGAAAATCTGAAAAGATCAAGTTGACTTATGAAGGAGGCTTTAATGGAGTTTTATTTCAAGGAAAAGGATACTATATTTCTGAAAATAGCTTTAATAAAACTGTGCAAGATGGAATGTTTATTTCAGATAAATTTGCAAATGGCATAGAGACTATAACTAGTAAAACTGACGGAGTAGTTATTGTTTCTAAATATGTTGATGGTATTTCTTCTATAATTAAAAGAAATGATATTAATACTTATAATATTGATGATATAATTGGAGATGATGATTTTACTGAAATTGATTTAATACAAAAAGGATCAAATTTTGATAATAGAATTTCATATAGTTTAGAAATAGAAGTTGATGGAGTGAAGGGTGAATGGCTTTTAGATACAGGAGCAATGAGTTTTACAATCGGTAAGACATTATTTAATAGATTAGAAAATCAAGGGGTTGAATTTATAGATTTAAAAAAACAAGTTGTTATCAAAGGAGTTGGAGGTACTGCAAATGGAAAAAGAGTTATTTTAAATAATATTAAAATTGGTAGTTATACTGTAAATAATGTAGTAGCAACAGTATCTTTAGATAATAATTATTCTTTATTAGGGACAGGTTTTCTACTAAAATTTAGTAACGTAATCTGGGGTATGCGAGCAAATAAATTATTTTTATATAAATAAGTTTTAATTATTAACAATTAATTTGATAATCTTAATTCTTCCGTTAATTGTAATTTTCATCATATATACTCCATTGCTAAGATTGCCAATATATAAATTGTCAGTATATAATATAGTATCTATCAGTTTTCTTCCATTTAAATCATATAACTGAATTATTTTTTCACCAACACTTTGTGACTTGATATTTATAAAGTCTTGGTTTACTGGGTTTGGATATAGTGAAACTGATAATTTATTTAATTCTGCAGTAGATAATTGTTCATCAGTTGTTAATATACTATACCAGGAATTTCCTTCGGAACCAACATTTCTAATACTCATTGTATTATCTGTTCTGGATAATATTTGATATGTTTGAGCATTTAAAGCAGTGTAAAAGCCTAAATTTCCAAATGAATCAAATGATATAGTTTCTTCACTGTCCCCCAAATTACTAGTTGAATATTGATCTGAGTGATCTATTAATGGATAATTAAAATACTCATTATACTCATTATCGGCATCATATGCATTGTTGCCATCTGGATCAAATGCAGCATCAATTTCTGGTTTTTTACCATATATAGATTCGTCTTCACCTGTATCAACTACCATCACTCCATTTTCGTTAAATACCCATCTGTCATCAAATAGACCATTATCAGAATCCTCTCCAGCACTTGAGCTCCACCAATCAGCACTATAGGAATTCCCAGGGCCAACTCCTCTATATCCATCTATTTCTGATTTGATTCTCCAGGGCCCTGAAATTAAAAATTCAACTAGCTGTTCATTATTGTTACTATTATTACCAGAGTAAATAAAATCTATCCAATTTAAATTAAAAGCAGATTGAATTACTCTCATTCTTAATTTATAAAGCCCTTCAGGTAAATCGCTTGAAAATGAAATTGTTTGCCAATTTTGCCAACCACTTGTTGATGGGGTTGATATAGAACCAATATTTATTGTTGTATTATCATCTATAAGTTGTAGTTGAAGCATTCCTGTTGATTGTGAAGCAACTCTTAAGTTAATAGTATAATTTCCTTCCTGATTTATTGCAACAAGATAATCTGCAAAATCCCCTGCATCAGTGTAGCCAATATTTAATCCTCCAAATGTATCTGTTGTTGTTTCAGTTTCTAATCCTTCTTGATAATCAAAATCTTCTGCTTGTATTTTTCCTGGAATTATATGTCTTTCGATTAAATTATTTTCAACAGGATAATTCTCAAAATTTTCTAAAATATTTCCAAAAATGGACTCAATATTTGATCCAAAATAGGTTATTGTTATTTCATCTTGAAAAGAAAGATAGTTATCTGTATTAATAATAATTACTTGATTGTTATTATCACTGATGTAAACATTTGAAATTTCAGTAGATTCGTTATCTAGTTTTAGATCAAAATCTGATATTTGTAATTCTTGTAAAACTAATGGATGGTTAAAAACTAGTTTAATTGACTTTTGGTCTTCTAAAGTATTAGCAACAGAGATATTAAAATTTGGAATACCATCATTTGAGTTAAAAAACTCTAATTTACTCAAGTTAAATGATGTGTCTCCTTTAATTTTAACTTTAATTTTTTGTTCACCTTCGTTTAGGTAGATACTTGGAGTTAGCTTATTTATAAAATTTGTGTAACCACCACTATTATATAGGTTTATATCATCAGTTATCTCAATGTCTTTTAATAATAATTGAATTTTGCCTCCTGACTGTTCTGATGAGTATCTAGTAACGACATCATAAAACCCCGATTCTTGAACATTCGATGTATAAAGCATCCATTCGCCGTCTTCTACCCATCCAATATGATATCCATTACTTTCATTATCATTTGATACTTGTATATCAACTCCATCATTTCTATAGACCCATCCATTATTCCAAGTAGTATATTGATCTGTAGATACTTGATACGTAGCACTGGTTTTATCATAATAAGAGAAATTTTGTGTTCCTAAATCATAATTTGGCAAATATAAAATACCTGGAATATTATTATCATCAAATGCGATAGTTTGATTGTTGCTAGGTTGTCTAATCATTGCATCAATAACATTACTATTATATACACTGTTTTCAATTAATATATCTTCAGTGATTTGCATTAGACCTTGCATAGCATTTTCAACTGTTGGCTCATTTTGATTAGTTTCAAAATAATCTATTATGGATTGAAAGTTTGGATTTGATGATACCGAAAATGCTGCATTTATTGATTCTGTTTTTTTCCATGGCCACCAAGCCCAACCAATATTGTTTTCTTCTAATAATCTAATAGCATCAGTAAACCAAAGATTAGAATTTTCACCTGATTCACCCATCCAAAGAGGTACATTATATTGATTTCTCATATCTAAAACCCACTGAATAGATTCCTGATCATTAAAGCTCCAATACTTATGGAAGCTATAAACCATATTGTCATCCCATGGAGGAGTTAATCCTGAAAAATCGTTTGCAAACCAATTTCCTTCTATGAAAATTATATGTTCATTGTCATGCTGTCTAATAGCGTTTGTTACTTGAATATAAAAATCTCTAAGAACATTATTTCCTAAATCCCAATTCGTTTCGTTTAATAGATCATAGCCGCCTATCCAAGGCTCATCTTTATATCTTATAGCTAGTTGTTCCCATAATGCTATAGTTTTATTTTGGTTTTCAGAACTTTCCCAAAGAGAAGGGTAGTCAGGATTATAATCTGAGATAGACTCATCATATCCTTGACCACCTGGCGCTGCATGTAAGTCTAAGATTAAATAAAGTTCATTTTGCTCACACCAATCTAAAAGATCATCAACTATATCAAAACCTTTCTCTAGCCAAGTATTTTGACCTGGGATGGGTTCATCTTCAATCGATAATGTGAATAAATTATAATGAATGGGTAAACGTATGCTATTAAAGCCCCAGCTTGCAATCGAATCTATATCTTGCTCTGTTACAAAATTTTCAAGCCAAGCATCAAAATAGATTTCTGTATTTTCAGAACCTACTAAATTTATTAGTTTTTGTTTAAATTCTTGTTGATTTATTGCTCCGGAAGAATAATTGAACATGTAAGGTTCCTGAAGCATCCAACCTCCTAGTCCAGCACCCTTTAAAATTATTTCATTATTATTTTCATCTACAATGTTTTGATTTAAAGTCCTTAGATTTTGACTTAAAGAAGTAAAGAAACATGTAAATGAAATAAAAAAAATAATTCTTTTCATAAAGAAATCATTACAATAAATTAATCTACGTTATCTAAGCCGTACAGGGTTATTTCTGAACCATGACAATAGGTGTCACTACCATAATTAGAAGTTAATGAAATCTTTAGATAGCTAAATGCCTCTGAAACTCCATCCAATTCAAAATCATGCCCGTTAGTAGCAGCTTCCATAGCAGAACTTGGTATATTACCGTCAGCATCCATAGGATTTCCAATATCATATTGTCCTAATAATGTCCACTCTTGACCATTATTACTCGCAAATAAATCAAATGATTTCATATTTTCTTCTTGATAATAGTAAGCTGTTGTTGGATTTGGTCCATTATACCAAAATGCTCTTTGCCAAACCTTGAATCTATGTATTTTGACATTTTTATTTAGATTTACTACAATGTCTAATGGCCAATTTAACGTTCCACCATTTTGATCTCTCCAAATGATAAAGTAACTATTATCTGCATCGGTTTCTACAGTGTCAACTACATCATCCCAGAAGTTTGTAGTTGACCCTTCCCAAGCATTTCCATTAATGGATTGACTTGAAATTAGGGACCATGTTGATTTATCAATTACTTCTTCAAATAAAGGAGCATAAACCCCTTTCTCTTCAAGTTCCGTAATATTACCGTCAAAGTCTTCAACTTTCGTTAAAAAGTTTAAATCAGTTGCTTCAAGCCCTCTTATAAATCTGCTTTCAACTGGACTATTTGATGATAAAATTCTAATCTCTTCTTCAGACCCATTTTGTATATGTACATGAACATATACAGTTTTGGATTCAATATTTTCCCATTCAATTCTAACTCCACCTAAATCCGGAGATATCTCTATACTTTCTTGAACTAAATAAATGAAAGACTCCAAAGGAATAAAATCAACTATTTCAGCATCTGATACATTGTCATTTTCATCAACAACATACAAGCTAACCTCAACTGGTGAAGTTTGATTTAATCCAGAAATTTCAATCTCATTATTGTGGACACTTGATACCCTATAAACATCTACTCCTAATGTATTAGTATATTCTGCCCTAACAAAAAGAATATCATTGTCTTCAGGAAGTGTATAGGAAATTATACCACCTCCATGAGTTGGAGTAATTGATTGGACTGATATTTTTCCTGGTGGAGTTACATCTCTACTGTCATCTTCTTCACAAGAAATAGTGAATATTGATAATGTAATTAGAAAAATAATTTTATTTATTTCTTTTTTCATAATAATTAATTTTTTTACCATCCTGGGTTTTGAATTAAATTAGTATTTATTGTCAATTCATTAATGCTTATTGGATGTAAATAATCTCTAGGGCTACTAAATGATCTATTTCCAACATCTCTAAGAGTATAAAAACCATCTTCAGTTGATAAATCTACTGACCAGCCTTTAACAGGACTGTTTAAATACTCTTCCGCCATTTTCCATCTTCTTAAATCGTTATATCTATGACCTTCAAATGCAAACTCAATTAATCTTTCCTGGTGAATTATTTCTCTTAATCCATCTTTGGTAGTGTGTTTATTTACTGTTGCGGCAATTGTAGCATCACTCCAAGCTTCCTCAACTCCATTAATTCCAGCTCTATCTCTTATTGAATTTAGCATTGAATAGACTTCTTGTGAAGGACCATTAACTTCATTTGCAGCTTCAGCATAGTTCAAATAAAGTTCAGCTAATCTTATCATTGGCCAAGAATATTGAATAATTTTATCATATCCATCTCCTTCAGAATCTGGATGGACTATTTTTTTTAATGCATAGCCTGTAATTAAATAGTCTCCACTATTTGCTATTCTCCCATGAGTTTCACCTTTTCTCATTTTTAAATTCCAAAGTCTACCCCATGTTCTATTATAGCCTCTATCAAAACCAATAGATGCATAAAATCTAGGTTCTCTATTTAAATGTAAGTTTACAGTTCTTTGCGCAAATTGAGCATTTGTATTTTGATTAGAAGGTATATTAGTAACTTCATATCTGTTAGCATAGTCAAATGTTAAATCTTCATCAATTGGAAGACCATTTTCAGTATAATACATTTCTACTGATCTAAGAGTTGGAGCGACCCATTGCCAAGCAGCTTCAACAGATGAAGAAGTTGGGTCTTTCATTAAAGAGCCTGCTTGCAATTGCCACCAATTTGTTCCAACAGGATTAGAATGTCCCCATAAAAGTTCATCATTCCATCTGTCAACAATTGAGTATCTAATGTTGTAAAGTTTTTTAACAGATTCCTCTTCATAATTTTCTTCATCAAATACTGGAGGTGTGTCATTGAATTCATATAAGCTTGCACCTTGTGAAATAGCAGTATTTAAAGCATCTAATGATGCTTCCATAGCTAATTGCCATTTATTTTCATCATATGTCTGATTGAAGAAGTGATCTCCCTCATCATTAACAAATCCTGAATAAAACTCACTATTCCCATTAAATAAAGGGCTTGCAGCATATAATAGTACTCTAGATTTTATAGCCTTAGCTATAACTTGGTCAATTCGTCCTAAGTCGTTGTTGTTTAATACTCTTAATGGTAAGTTTGGAATTGCTGAATCAATTGTTTCCGAAATATATGAGATGCATTCATCAATTGTATTTCTTTTTACTCTTACTTCTTGATCATTTGCAGAAATTGGAAGGTTAACATCAGTAATAGGAATTGGTCCATAATACTTTAGTAATGTAAAGTGATAATATGCTTTTAAAAATTGAGCTTCTGCTTTCCAAGAGTCTTTTTCCTCTTGTGTCATATCAACTACATTGTCCATGTTTTCAATTAGAATATTACAACTTCTAATTCCTCTCCACAAGGATCCATGACGTTCATAGCCTGACCAGTAACTCATTAGTGGGCTAGAGGCAGATTGTAATCCTTTCATCAGTCTTATTCCTGCAGTTTCTTTAGCTACAGGGGTTGTTAAAGCATCTGTTGCCGTTACGTAAGAGCTGTATAAATCATCATTTTTAGGTAGATAGCTATAGCATGTAGCTAGCGCATTATATGCCGACTCTTCTCTATCAAATAACAGATCTAATTCTTGTGTTTGATCAGGAACTATATCTAAATATTCGTCACAATTTGAAAGTGTTAACGAAAAAGCTAAAATGTACAAAATATTTCTTTTCATAATTTTTTTCTTAAAATTTTACTTGTAAACCTAAATTATATACTTTCTGAGGAGGATAGCCAAGTCCATTTCCTCCCATTTCTGTGTCCCAAAGATCAAATTTACTAAAGGTTAATAAATTCAAACCTGTAAAATAAACTCGAGTGTTAAGCCCACTAAATATTCCAGAATTCTTTTCAGGGATTGTATAACCTAATTCTATATTTTTTAATCTTAAAAAATCACCTTCACGTTGCCACCAAGTTGATGGTTGTGTATTGTTTGAGATTTCATAAGTAGATAACCTAGGCCAGAAAGCATTTGGATTTGGATTATTTTCAGACCAATAATTATTAGCAATAACACTTAGAGCATTTCTTTCATTAACAAATGGTGAGATATCATTTGGGTTTATAAAAAATGATACTTTTGCAGCACCTTGCATAAAAATTGATAAATCAAAATCTTTATAACCTGCAGAAACTCCAAACCCATATATTATTTCTGGAACCTGAGGAGATCCAATTGCAGTCATATCATTTTCATTCACAACTCCATCTCCATTTAAATCAGTATACTTAATATCACCTGGTAAATATGCATTGGAAGAAGAAGAAAATCCATTAAATTGCTCTGGTGAGTTAGCTATGTCTTCTGCATCAATAAATAACCTTTCAGCAATTAATCCAAAAGGTTGATTGACAGGATGTCCAATTCTACTCAAATTTTCATAATCATAATTTGGCTCTCCATTTACTAAGACTTCATTTGTAGCATAAGTAAAGTTTGCTCTACCTGAAAGATATAAACCAGATGGGAATGCTTGATTATAATCCATAGAAGCATCAACACCATTTGATTTAACTTCTCCTACATTACTGCTAATACCAGTAGTTAATCCCATGCTTTCAGGAATATAATCTCTTTGCATGTATATTTGAGTTCGGTGTTCAGTAAAATAATCTACTTGAACATTTAAAGCTTTATTAATTTCGAGTTCTAATCCATAATTTGTTTTTTCAGCAACTTCCCAGGTTACATTTGGATTTGAATATCTATAGATTAGATATCCATTACTATAATTTCCGTAATCTAATCCCCAAGAGTATCCTGTTCCACCATCATTTAAGTTTACATCTGAAAGATAGAAAAACCTATCATTTGCACTAGAAATCCCATCATTACCAACTTTACCATGAGTTAATTTTAATTTAAATAACGTAACGCTAGAAAAAACATCCTCAAACCATTCTTCATTGGATGCTATCCAGCCAAAACCAACAGATGGAAAAAATCCGTAACGATTATCTTGTGCAAATTTTTCAGACCCATTGTATCCGAAGTTAAATTCGGTATAATATCTACTGTCATAATTGTAAGAAAACCTTCCTGAAAGTCCCATATTTCTAGAGGGTAAGGAAGCAAAATCACTACTTCCACTAATAGTGTTTAATGATTCACTAAAGTTAAACACTAATAATCCACCAATTTCATGCAGATCATTGAATATTCTGTTGTATTCTGTAGTGAATTCGTAATAAAAATTACTGTTACTGTAGTTGTTTATTGAAGGGCTATTTAAGTATTCAGTACCTTCTTGAATTTGATATAGAAAATTAATTAAACCTTCTTCTGTTTCAACCTCAGCCATCCCATAATAAAAAGGATTATAACTTCTTGAATTCTCATTTTCTGCATAAGTTCTTACTGATGCCATTCCTCTAAATTTTAAACCTTCGGTTATAAAACTAAGATCTTGCTCTAATTGAACTTGAGATAAAATTGTATTGGTAAACCTATCCTTATACCCTTTAACCATGTCTGCATATGGATTAGGATATCCTCCATTCCCTTTATTGCCAAATAATGTATGGTTATATCCTAAGTTATTTTCAAATTGAAAGTATTTAGGGAAGTTAACTGGATTAGCATTCATAACATTTCCAAAAATACTATTAGCTGATTCGCTTGGACCATTATAACGTTCAAATAATGAATAAAATTTTACTGCAATTTTTGTTGATTCTGTTAGATTTATATTAATGTTTGCTCTAAGATTTGACCTATTGATATCAATATTATTATTAAAATTATTTAATGGATCAACTTTTAAAAGTCCTGTATCATTACTTTGTGAGATAGATAAATAATACTGTGCAATATCACCTCCACCGTTTACATTTAGGTTTGCTTTTCTATTTAAAGTATGGTTTTTAAATAATTGATCATACCAATTTACATTTGGGTAAATATTCTGATCTTGAGAATTAATTGTTCCATAAATCTTGTTGATTGTGTATAAGAGCGGAGCTGAAGGATCTCTAGATCTAGTAGCTTGATTATACATGTTCATATAATCTACTCCGTCGAGAAAATCGTTTGTTTGGGTTGGAGATGAAAACGAATTTTCATATCTAAATGAAACTCTTGCTTTACCTTTTTTACCTTCTTTAGTTGTCACTAATATGACACCGTTTGCTCCTCTAGCTCCATATAATGCTGTAGCTGTTGCATCTTTCATTATGGAAAAACTAGCTATATTGTCAGGCTCTATCCTAGCTAGGTCATCTGTAGATACTTCCAATCCATCAATTAAAATTAATGGATTATTTGCATACCCAAAGGAAGTTACACCTCTTATGAAAAATTGAGCATTATCAGCACCAGGTTCACCTGAAGTTTGATATGATATCATACCTGCCATTCTGCCCGCAAGGGAATTAGTTAGGTTGGTGCTTGGGATTTTAAGTTCTGAAGGATTAATTGTGTTTATTGAACCAATTACACTATTTTTTTTCTGCTTTTGGAATGCTACAACCTGAACTTCTTCTAATGACTCTAAATTTTCTTTCAAAATCACATCAATTTGTGACTGATCTGAAATAGTTACTAATTGATTTTCAAAACCAATATAAGTAAATTGAATAACCTCACTTTTATTATTAGCTTTAAGGGCAAAATTACCTTCAAAAGATGTTGTTGTCCCTATATTAGTGTCTTTGATAAGAACGCTAACTCCAGGAAGAGGTATTCCATCCTCATCTACGACTTTTCCAGTCACCAATATTGATTGTGAAAAAATAAAGTTTGAATATAAAAATATTAGTAATAGTGTTTTTCTGAAATCTCTTTTCTTAAACATATTAATTAAGTTAATTAAATGATAACAATTTTTGTACCAAGATTGTTTTATTTAAGTATTATTTTTTTAATTATACAATAGTTATTAATAATTCATGCAAATTTAATAATAATAACAGTTTTTATTTGTAAAAATTAAATTAAAAATGTAATTATTTTATAAATCTAGTATTTTATTAGTTTTATTATTAGTTTTTTTCTACTTAATTATATTTTTATAGATCTAATTTTTTTTTATTCTATATGTTTGTACGAAATTTAAATTAAATCATGAGCTCAATTAAAGTTTTTTCACCTGCAACAGTATCCAATGTTGCTTGTGGATTTGATATTTTAGGTTTCCCATTAGAGTCTATTGGAGACGAGATGATTGTGACTAAATCTAACATTAAGGGAATTACAATTACTAATATTGAGGGTTATGATCTGCCTTATGATGTTAATAAAAATGTAGCAGGAATTTCTGCTTTAGCAATGCTTAAAGATTTAGGTTATAATGGAGGTTTTGATATTGAAATATTTAAAAATATAAAGCCAGGAAGTGGAATTGGTAGTAGTGGCGCTAGTTCAGTATCTAGTGTTTTTGCTATTAATGAGTTATTAGGTAACCCTTACAGTAAATTTGATCTAATTCGTTTTGCGATGAAAGGCGAAGAGCTGTCAAGTGCTTCTATGCATGCTGATAATGTTGCGCCAGCTATTCTCGGTGGATTTAATTTAGTTAAGAGTATTTTTCCTCTTGAAGTATTACAAATACCTACACCCAGTGATTTGTGTGCTGTAATAATTCATCCACAGATTGAAATTAAAACCTCCGATTCGAGGAGTTTATTACCATCTAAAGTTTTATTGTCTGATGCTACAAAACAACTTTCTAGTCTTGGTAGTTTAGTTCATGCTTTACATCTTTCAGATTATAAATTAATAGGTAGTTGTCTAAAGGATTACTTAATTGAGCCTCATAGAAGTAAGCTGATACCTTGTTTTGATGAGCTTAAAACAAATGCTATAGAATCTGGAGCTTTAGGTTGTTCAATTTCTGGGTCAGGGCCATCTGTTTTTGCTTTAACTAAAGGTCTTAAAATTGCAAATAAAGTTGAAAAATCTTTCTCATCAATATATGAAAAAACAAATATTTCTTATGAAACATATGTTTCTAAAATATCCTCCAAAGGAGTTTCTATCATAAATTAGTTATGAAATATTATAGTTTAAACAAAAAATCTGATTCTGTTAGTTTTAAAGAAGCCTTAATTAATGGTTTAGCGCCGGACAAAGGATTATATTTTCCTTCAAATATAAAGCGATTGTCTTCGAGTTTTTTCGATAATCTAACTGCTATGTCCAATTCTGAAATTGCCTTTAATTCTATTAAGCAATTCATTGGAAATGAAATTCCAGAAAAAAAACTTCTGGAAATAATTGAAGAAACAATAAATTTTGATTTTCCTTTAGTTGAAATTAATAATAACCTATCATTTATAGAGCTTTTTCATGGACCTACAATGGCTTTCAAAGACGTTGGTGCAAGATTCATGTCTAGATGCTTAGGGTATTTTATTTCACAAAGTTCTACAAAACAAAATTTTACTGTATTAGTTGCAACTTCTGGAGATACTGGTGGTGCTGTAGCTAGTGGTTTTTATGATATTGAAGGTGTTAATGTGGTAATTCTTTATCCAAGCGGTAAGGTTTCTGAAGTACAAGAAAAACAATTAACTACATTAGGGAAAAATATCACAGCCCTTGAAATTGACGGAACATTTGATGACTGTCAATCGATGGTAAAAAACGCATTCTTAGATTCAGAAATTACAAATAAATTAAACCTTACTTCTGCAAACTCTATTAATATAGGTAGATGGCTACCACAAATGTTTTATTTCTTTTTTGCCTACAGGGATTATAAATTAAAAAATAAAGATAAAATATCTTTTTCTGTGCCTAGTGGAAATTTTGGAAATATTTGTGCTGGTATGATGACTAAAAAAATTGGCCTTCCGATTGATAAATTTATAGCATCTAATAATTTAAATAATGTTGTGGAAAGATATTTGAAAAATGGATTATATAAACCTAAAAATACTATTCATACTATATCAAATGCAATGGATGTTGGTAACCCTAGTAACTTTATTAGAATTAGTGAATTGTATAATAATAAATTAATAGATCTTAAGGCTGACTTATTTGCTTATAGCTATTCAGATTCTTCTACAATTTCATCTATTAAAGAGCTTATTGATGATTTTGATTATATAGCTGATCCTCATGCTGCAATTGGTTATTTAGGAGCTAAAGAATTTATCAATTTACATCCTAAAGCTAATTGTATAATCTTAGAAACTGCACATCCTATTAAATTTACAAAAGTTATTCAGGGATTAAATATTAAATTAAAGATTCCTACTCAAGTAGAATCAATTTTAGAAAAGAAAAAAAAATCTATTTTTATTAAAAATTACGAATCATTTAAAAACTATTTGATCGATAGTTAAAATTACCATTAACTTTTATTAGTTTTTTTTCAGATAAGAAAAAATTATATATTATTTATTGACCCTTTAATTTAATAATTATGTAATAATATAGTTGTTATATTATCATATTCATAATATTTTATGAATTTTAAAATAAAAAATATTCAAATAATCCAATTTGTTTTAATTTTATAAAAAATAAATAAATTTATTATGAAAAAAATTGAAGCAATAATAAGAAAATCAAAATTTCAAGAAGTCAAAACTGCTCTTCACGATGTTGGTGTTAATTTCTTTTCATATTGGGATGTTACAGGTCTTGGTAATGAGCAAGAAGGACACGTTTACAGAGGAATTAGCTATAGTACAAGCTCCATTCAAAGACGATATTTATCCATAGTTGTTAATGATAATTTTGAGAAAATTACTATCAGTACTATAATAAAATCTGGAGCTACAGGTGATATTGGAGATGGAAAAATATTTGTATCCGATATTAATCAAAGTTATAGAATAAGGACAGGTGAAAAGGGTGGCGAAACTCTTAATTAAATAACGTTTAAAAAAATAATTAAAATGGAAATTTTTACAATCAATAATGTGTGGATGATGATTTGTACAGCTCTCGTGTTTTTTATGCACTTAGGGTTTGGTTTTTTGGAAATAGGATTAACAAGAAAAAAAAATACAATAAATATTTTATTTAAAAATATATTTATAATAACCGTTGGTTTATTGCTTTATTCTCTTGCAGGATTTAATCTAATGTATCCTGATTTTAATGAAACTTCATTAGGCTTTCTTGGATTTGCAGGATGGGGAATAGCTCCACCTGAAAATGGTTTAACTCAATCATATGCTGATGCTGGTTATACATGGTGGACTGATTTTCTTTTTCAGGGTATGTTTGCCGCAACAGCCGCAACAATTGTATCAGGAGCAGTGGCTGAAAGAATTAAAATATTACCATTTATGATATTTACAATTATTTATGTTGGAATAGTATATCCTATTGCTGGTTCATGGGATTGGGGTGGAGGTTTTTTAGAACAAAGAGAGGTTCCATTTTATGATTTTGCAGGATCTACATTAGTACATTCAGTTGGTGGATGGGCTGCTATTGTAGCAGTATATTTATTGGGTTCAAGAATTGGAAAATTTGTCAATGGTAAATCAAGAGCTATCCCTGGACATAATATTCCTATAGCAACAGCTGGAGTTTTAATTTTATGGTTAGGTTGGTTTGGATTTAACGGAGGATCTGTTCTAAGTGCTAATCCTGTTACTACATCATTGGTTTTAGTTACTACTTGTATATCTGCTGCAACTGGTGGAGTTACAGCTGCTTTTATCACCTTTTTTAAAGATAAAAACTTAGATTTAACAATGTTTCTAAATGGTATCTTAGGAGGACTAGTTGGAATTACAGCTGGAGCTGATGTAATGAGCCCAATGGATGCAGTACTAATTGGAGGTATTTCAGGGGCTATTATAGTATTTGCTGTATCTTTGATTGACAAAATTTGTTTAGATGATCCAGTAGGAGCAATTGCCGTTCATCTTTTTTGTGGAGTATGGGGAACATTAGCAGTTGGTATTTTTGGAGGTTTAGCAGGAAAAGATCAATTAATAACTCAATTAGTTGGTATTGTATCTTATGCAATTATTTGTATATCTTCGAGCTTTATAATATTTTTTGTTTTAAAGAAAACTATTGGCATTAGAGTGAGTGTTAAGGAAGAAATTGAAGGATTAGACTTGCATGAACACGGAATAAATGCTTATCATGAATAAAATCATAAAATTAATATGTCAGTAAAACCTAAAGTACAAAGATTTACAGAAAGTGTTTTATCAAAGTTTCAAATATACAATAGTATTTTTTTGACTCTTCCTTTTGATAGTATTAACAAAACAGGAGTTTTGCTTCCGCTTTTTCATGAAACTTGTATTAAAGGTTTTAAAAATGGACATGATCCTAGCGAAATTGTTAACGATTTTTTTAAAAAATACCAAGGTCGCAGAACTAAAAAAAGTCAAATTAATCTTCTGTTTAGGTTTATCCAGTACATAGAAAGACAAGTTGTATTATTTGATGCAATTGAAGATGCGTCCTTTTCTACAGTAAATAATATGCATGGAGTAGGTACTATTAGAAATTTAAAGGAATCTGCAAAAACTGAAGATAAAATTCAGGAATTAAAAAAATATATCGAGGATTTTAACGTAAAAATTGTTTTAACCGCTCATCCTACACAGTTCTACCCAGATAATGTTTTAGCTATTATAACAGATTTAACAGAAGCTATAAAAAACAATAAACTAATAGATATTAAAAATTATCTTACTCAACTTGCTAAAACCTCTTTTTTTAAATCTAAAAAACCAACTCCATTTGATGAAGCTGTTAGTTTGATATGGTATTTAGAAAATGTTTTTTACCATTCTTTTGGAAATTCCTATGATTATGTAAAAGAACATATTTTCAATAATAAAGATTTTAATAATAATTTAATGAGTATTGGCTTTTGGCCAGGAGGAGATAGAGACGGGAACCCTTTTGTTACACCTGAGATTACTTTACAGGTTGCTAATAGACTGAAAAATACTATTATAAAAAATTATTATAGAGATGTTAGAGAACTTAAAAGAAGATTGACCTTTAAAGGATTGGGTGAAAAGTTAAATAAAATTCAAAATAAATTAAATGATGATATTTTTGGAAAAGAAAATGGGGATAACTTTTCTTCGGATATTTTGATTGATGATCTTACTCAGATAAAGCAATTAATAATAAAAGAACATCAGTCATTATATTTAAATTTAGTAGATAGTTTAATTAATAAAGTAAAGCTTTTTGGATCTTATTTTGCCACAATGGATATAAGGCAAGACAGTAGAATTCATAATAGTGTATTTAATGAATTGGTAAAATCTTCAATTAGTAATAAATTAAATTTTTTCCCAAACAATTATTTTGATCTCTCTGAATCTGAACAAATTAAAATATTATCACAAACTAATGGTGTAATAGATCTTTCTTATTTTTCAGACGAATTGGTTTTAAATACTTTAAACACTATTAAGGTAATTAAAGAAATACAAATAAAAAATGGTGAAAAAGCAGCTAATAGATATATAATTAGTAACAATAAAACCGCTTTAAATGTCATGCAACTTTTTGCCATGTTAAAAATAGTGTCTTTTAATGAAAAATTGACCATTGATATTTGTCCACTCTTTGAAACTGTTGAGGATTTAGAAAATGCTGCTGATGTGATGAAGGTTTTATACGAAAATAATGCGTATTCGGAACATCTTATAACAAGAAATTCAAAACAACATATTATGTTAGGTTTTTCTGATGGAACAAAAGATGGAGGATATCTCATGGCTAATTGGGCAATATATAAAGCTAAACAAAGATTAACATCAATTTCAAGAGATTATAAATTTGATGTTATATTTTTTGATGGCAGAGGAGGTCCTCCAGCAAGAGGTGGTGGTAAAACTCATAAATTTTATGCTTCATTAGGGCCAAGTATTGAATCCAAAGAAGTTCAGTTAACTATTCAAGGACAAACTATAAGTTCTAATTTTGGAACATTAGATTCCTCAAAATATAATATTGAACAACTTATGACCTCAGGAATTTTAAATAAGTTGAATGAGACAGATTTAACAATTTCAAGTGAATGTTATGAAACAATGGATAATTTATCTAAAATTAGTTACGATGCTTATGTAAAGTTTAAGAATCATCCAAAATTCCTTTCTTATTTAGAGCATATGAGTACTTTGAAATATTATTCAAAAACTAATGTTGGAAGTAGACCATCTAAAAGAAACTCGGGTAATAAATTAATTTTTACTGATTTAAGAGCCATTCCTTTTGTTGGATCATGGAGTCAGCTTAAGCAAAATGTTCCTGGTTTTTTTGGAGTTGGACATGCTTTAAAACATTATGATAATTTAGGAGAACTTAGTAAAGTAAAAAAATTATATAGAGAGTCCAGTTTCTTTAAAACATTAATTGAAAATAGTATGATGTCACTCTCAAAATCTTTTTTAGACTTAACAAAATATATGTCTCAAGATAAAGAGTATGGTGAATTTTGGAACATAATATATGATGAGTATAATACTACACTAGAAATGTTATATAAACTTACAGGATCTAGAAAACTAATGAAGGAAGAGCCTGCAGGAAAATTATCCATAGAAGCCAGAGAGTCTATAGTATTGCCACTTTTAACAATACAACAGCATGCCCTAAAAAAATTGCAGGAGCTAAAAAAAAATCCAAAAAAAAACAAAGATGAGATTGTGATTTATGATAAAATTGTAACAAGATCTTTGTTTGGAAATATCAATGCTAGTAGAAATTCTGCTTAGATAATTTTTATTTCTGAAGCAACTTTTTTGGCATTATCAATTAATTTTTGAATATTTTCATTTCCATATGCTAATGAAACTCCCATCCTTCTGTATTTTCGAGTGTTAGGTTTACCAAATATTTTAAAATCTGTATTTATGTAGCCAGCAGCTTTTTCAATTCCTGTTATTTTAGGGTAGTTTTCATTATTCTTTTGTGCAAGTATAACTGCAGATGCCCCATTTTGAATTAGTGGTATTGAAATTACAGGTATTCCCAATATTGCTCTTGCATGAAGTTCAAATTCAGAATAGTTTTGAGTACCCCCTAAGGTTACCATTCCTGTGTCATGGGGTCTGGGTGAAAGTTCTGAAAAATAAACTCCATTTTTTCCTATAAAAAACTCAACACCCCAAATTCCACTTCCTCCTAATGCTTTAGTGACTTTTTCAGCCATTTCTTGAGCTGATTTTAAGTGGAGTTCATCCATTTTCATAGGCTGCCAACTTTCTTGGTAGTCACCTCTTTCTTGTCTATGACCTATTGGTGGGCAAAAAAGGGTATTGTCATTATTTTGAGTGAGTGTAAGTAGTGTGATTTCATAATCAAATGATATAAACTCTTCGACGATAACTTCCATCAAATCTCCTCTAGATCCTTTCAATGCTTCATTCCATGCTTTTTTAATATCGGATTTATTTTTGATTATAGATTGACCTTTGCCAGAAGATGACATTAAAGGCTTTACTACACATGGAATCCCAGTATGTTTTACTCCGTCTATAAGTTCTTCATAAGATTTAGCATATTTATATTTTGCAGTTTGAAGTCCCAGTTCTTTTGAAGCTAAGTCTCTAATAGACTTTCTGTTCATTGTGAAATTTGCAGCTTTTGCAGAAGGTATAATATTAAAGCCTTGTTTTTCATATTCATAAAATCTTTCTGTTCTAATACTTTCAACTTCAGGGACTATAAAATCTGGATTATGTTTCTTCACTATTCTGTCAAGTTCATTTCCATCTAACATATTTATCACTTCAAATTCTTGAGAAACCTGCATAGCAGGTGCATCTTTATAATTATCTACAGCAATTATATACTGACCTAATCTTTGAAGCGCAATAACTAGTTCTTTTCCTAATTCCCCGGATCCAAGTAAAAGTATTTTTTTTCTCATATTACTAAATTAATCAATTACTAAGTAATTACGTTGATATGTAAATTTTGTTATATCTATAGCTTCAAAATTTATAATTTTTACTTTTTGATTTTTATAACTTGAGAAAGTAAAATACTAATGTTATGAAAAAAATCTTATTATTTATTTTGTTAACTAGTCTTAGTTTTCATATTAAATCTCAAATTATTAGTCAGTACGTTGAATCTAATAATGGTAGTCATCCTAAACTTATTGAAATTTATAATAATACTGGTTCAACTTTAGATTTTACTAGTATTCCTTTAAAAGTCTACTATGCAGCTAACGCAGGTTCTGAATCTTTGAATGAAACTATATCTGATGGTGAATTAGCACCAGGAGCAGTATTAGTAATCGGCCCTGCTTCTAGTGTTAGTAATGGTACATGGAAAACTCAAGTATTGGCAAACAATCCAAATGTAAAATATGTTGATGAAACATGGCAATTTAATGGCAATGACCATATTAGACTTGAATATAACGGTAATACTACAGATACTTTTGGTAGAGTAGTTGGAAATGATAGTTATTCTAATTATGGTGGAGTTTCTGCTAATAATTCTAATATTTCGAGAAGGTTAGGTCATTACTCTGGTGATACAGACTATTGGGCCGCTTCCCAAACAGGTACAGATAATTTATCATTATACTGGGAAGAAACTGTAGATTTTCCAAGTAATTATCCCACATGGTCTGACGCTGCAGCTGCATTAGTTGGTGTTGGTGTGCCTCCTGCTAATTATGTGTATGACAGTGATGGGAATTGGAATAGTTGGAACTCAGGTACAAGTGCTATGGATACAAGTACTATCCCTAGTTCTACTGGAAGTGAATCAATAATCGTTGGTTCGGGCAGTTACAGTATAAGCGCAACTGGTTCATCATTTGCAAACGTTCAAGTTAATACAGGCGCTACTTTTAATGTTGATGCTGGAAAAGAATTATCAGTTTCGGGCAGACTAGTAAATAATGGAGGTACAATAAATTTGAATTCTGACTCTAATGAGTTCTCTTCTTTAATATTAACTAACTCGGCTATTGGAAATGTAGTTTACAATCGATGGGTTAATGCAATACCAAGTAATCCTACTGCAGAAGCTAATGATAGTAATCCAGGTTGGGATTTAATTGGATCACCTCTACTTAACGCTACTGTTAATGGAAATAGCTTTGCACAAAACGGAAGTAATTACGCTTTTCAGCCATATAATAATACAGATAATTCTTGGACTCCAACTACTGAATCAGGTAATATTAGCACATCAACTGCAGTTGGTTATTCAGCCGCGACAACATCAGCTGGAACTGTAGCATTTACTGGATCTCCAAGCTTAGCGGTTAATACTGACATAAGTATTACTGAAACAATTAGTAGTGGAGGTACTCAATGGAACTTAGTTTCAAATCCTTTTCCAAACTATATATCTTTAAATGGACCTGCAAATAGTAATTCATCGTCCGATTCTGCATTTTTATGGTATAATACTAATGGAGATAATGATGTTTTAGGCTATACTGACTCTGAAGAGGCTATTTGGTATTGGGATGGGACAGATTATATAACTGTAAATAGTAGTTCCACTGCAAAAGTTTGGGCAGCTCCAGGTCAAGCATTTTTTGTCTCTTCTAAAGCTGGAGGAGGGACCTTGTCCTTTAGAAATGGAAATATAGCAACTGCAGCGTCTGTAATTGCTGCAAGTGGAGGGGATGATTTTATTTCAGGAAATTCCATGGACCCAGATTCTGCAGAATTATTTTTAACTATTTATAAAAATAATCTAACATATTCTACTGAAATTTATTTTAATGATAATGGAACTGATTTTGTAGATAAAGGTTATGATTCAAGAACTTTCCCATCTTCATCCAATTCTATATATACTAGATTAATTTCTAATGATCAAGGGATTAATATGGCAATCCAGACATTAAATTTTGCTGAGATTAATAATAAAGTAATTCCATTGGGTATTAACGCTGAGGCAGG
>Ga0213862_10000201_pt1 | contig 25049 bp, 29 predicted proteins | sample PICome_7_FD_160092 | JGI IMG/M metagenome (GOLD analysis project Ga0213862, IMG submission 160092) | Coastal seawater microbial communities near Pivers Island, North Carolina, United States - PICO266 | ecosystem: Environmental > Aquatic > Marine > Coastal | place: USA: North Carolina... | reverse complement strand
CGCTGATACACAACGAGTTACGAGGGTTTTATTCTTGCCAACGATTTAGAGCGGCTTCCCAGTGGGAATGCTCAGTCTGGGCAGCTTGCTCCAGACCCTCGGCATAGAAGTGTCTCCAGATCCCGAAGGCCATCACCCCGTCTTCAAACATTTCTGGGATCACCCACCCACGGTAAGACCTTGGGCAAGTCATGCTCTCCTGACCTCGGAGTCCTGCCTGATAAGCGAAGTCTGATACTTGGTTTTGTGTTGCTGTAGCCATGTGGGGATAGTAGCCGAAGAATCAGTTTTTGGCAATACTTTTTTGTTTTATTTTTTTAGCTGTAAGTCACTACTAATCAATGAGTTACGGGCCGGGGCGGGGCCGTGCCTCGTAACTCCCTACTAATCAATGAGTTACGACGTTTTATTCGTGTCAAGTAAAAAGTGGCATATTTCTGCGAGGGCTATGCTAGACCCACGACCCTTCCTTATTTAACGTCTTGCGGATCGCTTGACCGTGTTTATACTCACTTGACGAATCTTTTCTTTACTTGCCGTATATCCAGCGAAGCTCATCACTCCACTCCTTGACCATCTCAGCCTCGGCCCCTTGCGGATTCCTGCAAGCTGCACCGATCCACTTTCTGATCATGCGCTGAAGCTTTCGCATCCTGCGCCATTCCATCCAATGCACACCAATGGCGAAAGGGTAAGTGAGAATGAGAAGGGCTTTGCCCTTGGTGTCTTGGTCTTTGAAGTTATGTAAGTTCATAGTGTTAGTGTACTGCTTTTACTTTGTTATCTCTGAATGCGCCGAGTGCGTCGTTTAGGTGTTTGGCCATGTGAGGGTCAGTTGCCCTAAGGAGCCAGATAGCCTCTGAAACTTTATAGTCTAATTCAAGGGCGGCTTTCCGCTCCTGCATAAAGTTATCAAAGTTTATGTTGGCTCTCTCTTGGGAGAGTTCAAATGCTGTTTTAGTGTCAGTCATGGGAGTATTCTAGTATAGAGTTGGGGCTAGTGTAAAGATTTATTTTTTGTAGTAATCTGGGACTACCTCATTCCAGTTGATGGGATTAGCCTTGCGCTCTGCTTCGCGCTTGGCATTCCACTTGGCAAGTGACTCGCGAGCATCTTTGACTTTCTCTTCGTAGGTGCGGCCTGTGTTCTTTGCTTTCATGTGAGTAGTATATATTAAAAAGTGATTTTAAAAAAGCTTTTTCTGCTATTATTTTGATTTATTTTCTTCGACGTAGTCGATGACCTCGTCGTCATAGATAGTTCCGTTCAAGTATGGGTCTGAATGTATCCCACCAGTGTATTCTTTACCCTCATAGGTGAAAGCTACCAAGTGAGTAGCCCAGCAACCATCTTGCTCAACTACTTCTCCAAACTCTATTGAGTCCTTAACTTCGCCATAGGTGATCTTTGTCATGGGCATAGTATAGCACAGTATCGACTAAACTAAAAGATTTTTTTACATATAAATGCATTTTTTATTTATTAAAAAAGACTTGACACACTACCGCTTTATGGTATGGAAAAGACCTTCGTAACTCGCTATCGCTCAGTGAGTTACGGCTCGCGCCGGGGGCTTCGCCCGTAACTCGTTGATACTCAGTGAGTTACAGCGCTTTTTATTTTATTGATTTATTTCTTGACATGGGAGAACCCGCCCCCCACCACAGGGGACGGGCTATACACACAACACACACTTAAAAAATTGTTTTTAGCATCCTGAATGCGGTGCCGAGGCGACCCTGAACCTTGGTGATACCTGCAACATGGAGGGTGCGAAACTTGCGCTCACCTGCGTCATCGAGGTCACGAGTAGCAGCGACAACATAACGCTTCCCATTGGATTCGGCGAATCCGTCCATCTTGATTTCTTCCACAAGGAAGTTTCTGATACCGTCAGCTTTGACGGTGCTTTGCCCTGCATTGGCGTAGGTGACTACACGCTTTGTAAGCTTGGATTCTAGGGCGGTTGGCTTGAGTGTATATAGGTTTTTCATCAGAGATATTTTAGTTGAATAGGTAGTTGAGGTCAATGCTTTTTTGAAAATCTTTTTCGAGATCTTCGGAGTGGTCGATCATCTCCAAGTTGCCAGCGATGACAAGCGTGAAGATGACCCCTGCGATGGTGAGGATAGTGTTCATGTTACTTAGAGGATTTGATGAGGAGCTTGGCGATCTTGTTACTGACAGAAAGCATCCTGCGAGTTGGCTGCACGGGAATCCCCTTGAATTCCGAATTGAAACGGTAAGAGAGGAGCTTGCGAGCTTGAGACTTAAGTTCTTTCTGGTATTCTTGTTGCTGTGTCATGTGAGAAGTTTAGTTGAATTGTGGGTTGGGTGCAAGCACTAATTGCATCTTTTTTAATTTATTTTTCGACGACTGGGGTGGGTTGGAAACGACGCATCCCGACGCGATCAATGCTCCCGAAGCGGAGAGTCTTGAAAACTTGCTTGTTACCAGTCTTGCTATCGTGACTCTTGTCAACGACCTTGCACACTGCGAACTCGTCACCAATGCGGTCAATGCTTTTGAGGATGTACATGCGAGCATTTCCATTATTGGAAGTATAGTAAACAAACTGTTTCCCTGTCAGGCTAGTGATGTTGTCTTTTGTGATCATGTGAGGATTTTACTGCATGGATCGACTAAACACAAGATCTTTTTTGCATTTTTCTGTATTATTTTAGCCTAATAGGCTCGCCCCCCATTAAAATAAAAACAACTTTATGCTTGACGCCGCAAAGTCGCGGGGGGAGTACTTTTTCAAAAACTAAACAAGTAAATTATCATAGTTGGGCGTTGGCTAGGGGAAAATGGCGGGGCTATTTTTGGCAAAAGTGATGCGCCGAAAAAACCGAGTATAAAAAATATAAAATTAATAGGCCGCGAATATAATATAGGAATGTGTTGTATTATCTGTGGAGAAGAGAAAGAGAGAAAGACGTTTATAATTGAGCAAAAAATCACAGATGATGTGGTTTATAAGAAGGAAGTTAAAATTAATCAAAATATTTGCCCCGAATGTTTCAGGGAGGATAGTGTGACTGGGCGGCAGGGTGATCAAATTAGGGTGGTATTAGCCCCTTATAAAGAAATTATTGATGCGGAGTTTTGGGGCAGCTCAGAAATAAAGAGAGATGATATTTTGTTTCTGTATGAAGCCGCTCAGATTTTAAAGCAAAAAGGTATTATAAGCAGTGAATCGGATGGGGGAGAGTTTAGCAAACGAGCAAAAGATGTAATTAAAAATAAAAATCCAAACTTCCTAAAAACAATAAAAGCTCCTAGTATCATAGGTATACATTTAGAAATTAGACCGTATATAACCAAACCTGATTTTGAACGTCTTTTGAATCACATTAAAAATCGTGCGGGTGATTATATGGGGTATATGGGTAAAGGAAAAATACACGAATTATCTGACGATAGAATTTCAGAACTGTTCGATTTAGGTTATGTTATCTTCGGATCTGATGGTAAGCCTAAATTTGGGGATAATAAAACAAAAAAAAATAAACCGTGTACCAAATGCGGGGAAATCAAAAGTTGGTTGGATTTTTATGAATATAAAGACAGGGGACGCAGGTCTAACGAATGTTTAGATTGCGTAAAAAAAAGGACCAAAAAAAGATACGAAGAAAACTGTGAGGCTCTTAAAGCTAAGGGAAGAGAGTACAATAAAAGTCCAGCTGGTAAAGCGGCAAGAAAAAAATATGAAGCCGCCCCCGAACGAAGAATTTTTAAAAACTTACGGAAAAGGCTCGGTGAGGTTGTAGATGGAGATATCAAAGCGGAGACTAAAGATGTGGGGATGAACACAAAAGGTGTGAAAAGATATTTGGAGAAGCAGTTTGTCATATATGGTGAGTGGATGAATTGGGATAATAAGGGTGCTGGTGAGAACTTAGATCATCAGGATTGCTGGCATGTGGATCATCTTATCCCTATATCTAAGTGGAAAGAAGAGAAGAACTTACTACCTACTTATTTTGAAGGGATGGGGCCGAATCACTATACGAACTTGAGGCCGTTATCGGGTATTGAGAATATCGCTAGAGGTAATAAAGTTGACCCTAAAGAAATTGAAAAGCATTTCAAAAAAATAGCAGAAATATTTCCTGACATGGATTTTGGTCAACAAAAAGTGTAACATAAAGTATGACATACAGGAATATGGCGGTGAAAGTAGATGGAGGTGATCCTATTATGGGGACTAGAGTTGGGGTGGATTTCTCTACTAAAAACCAAGTAAAGAGACAACTAGCTGCGAACATCGACCCTAATGACCAATTACGCTTTAATGGTGATGTCGATTGTAAGATCAGCGTGGATTTTCTTGTGAGGAGTAGTGATCTGAGTTACGATGGATTGAATTTTATGTCTGATTTGTATAATGGGACTGGGGAGAATACAATGTTAGTGAATGTTGGGGGTAATGCTTATAATGAGTGTTATATAGATAATTTTAGTGTTACAGTGAGGCCTTTCGAACCTGTGACCGCAAGTGTGACTTTTAGTAGTTACAATCCTAGTAGTGCTGCTTTAGCTGGGGCGATAGATAATAATACTGATACTCTTTTAGTTAGTAGTGATTTTATATATGGGCATACTTGTTCTTTAAGTAATGCGGGTAATGTGGTCGCGGCTAATCTTGTTAATAGCCTGACTTATAATAAAACATATTCAAGAACTCCCGTTTATGCGCTAGGTTCGCAACGGGCGACTAACCAACTGATAGATGGAGTGGAAGTGGATGTAAATGTCGAGTCTACAGGTCTAAATTCTTTGATTGATTTTAGCGGTAGTAAATTAGGGGGTAGTTTTGGGGTATTGTTAAATGATATCCAAAATAGTGGGGTTCATTATGATTCTGCTGATTTTGATTTGACTGTCAGTGCTGGGGCGCATGTGATTGATGAAGGTTATTCTGTTGATGGCGGTGGCACTTTAGTCACAAGAGCAACAATAAAAGAAGTAATTCTGTAAAAAACAGTGTAATATAGTATACATATGGCCCGAAAAAAGGTTGCTAAGGAAAAAGAGGTTCCGTTTCAATTGTTAGCGGATTTTGAGAGATCAATTAAGTTTAATAAAAGAAAATTTAGATTTAGCCCCAAACAAAAACGTTTTTTAGAGTTAATATTAAGTGAAGATTCCAAAATAATCTTCGTGTCTGGCCCTGCGGGAAGCTCAAAGACTTACATGTCCTTATATGGCATGTTGAAACTTATGGAGGAGGATTTTAGCAAGGATATTTTGTATGTCCGAAGCATCGCTGAGAGTGCAGATAGGGGATTAGGGAGTTTGCCCGGAGATATCACAGAGAAGTTCGACCCATTCCTTGGTCCTCTCTATGATAAAATGGAAGAAATCGTCGCTCCCGGTGATGCAACCTTCTTAAAACAAAAAGGAAAGATATCTGCAGTACCAATAAACTTTCTGAGAGGAGCTAGTTGGCACAATAAGTTGGTTTTTGCTGATGAAGCGCAGAACTTCACCTTAAAAGAGTTAACTACTTTGATCACTCGTATAGGAGAAGACAGTAAAATAATTATAGGTGGCGACTTTTTCCAAAGTGATATCAACGGAAAGAGCGGTTTCAATCCAATGTTCAACAAATTCGATGATAATGAGTCAGAAGATATGGGAATTCATACATTCAGCTTCAATGAAAGCGATATTGTGCGTAGTAAAATACTAAAATTCATTATTAAAAAGTTGGAAAGTGGAAATTAGTGTAATTATTTATTAATTTTGATATAATTGTAAGATGAATCACATTTTTTGTTTTAATTGTGGAGTTAAGATTGAATATAATTTTGCTAAACCTAATTTTTGTTCTAAATGCGGGGCTAGTTTTGGGGGAGAGCAACAATCTAAAGCGGTTGTGGAGGAAGCTCCCCGCCAAAGTAAGGCGTCAGTAGTTTCAGAAGACGAAACTGACGCAGAATACGTACCGCAGTTGAGGAAACTGGATGTAGAGATTGAAAAGCCTAAAACTTTTACTATTGGTTCTTTAGCTGGGCAGAATACACCGCCTGACTATAAGGGGAAGGGATCTTATGACTTAGACGATTTCACTTCCAATCCTTAATGTCAAAAAAAAAGAAATATGAAGACTTCCAAGAACTCATAGATCGCGCAGTTAAGAAGCAGAAATCAAGATGGCGTTTAGAAGCTATCAAGTGGTTTGATTTTGAGGATGTTGAACAGGTGGTAAAATCACACATAGCCCAGAAGTGGCATATGTGGGATCAGTCGCGGCCATTGGAACCTTGGCTTAGTCGCGTCATAACTAACAGGATGTGGAATCTTATAAGAAATCATTATGGATCTTATATTAAGCCTTGTTCTACATGTATACATGCGCGAGATGAGTTATGCGCTAAGACTATGAGTGGTAATCAGGATATTTCGTGTAAGGAGTATGCGAAATGGTCGAAGAAAAAGAGATTCGGGCTAGAGTTAAAAACTGCATCGAGTTTAGATGACGCTGATCATGTTATAAACATTAAGTGTGACGCTTACTTTAATTATGATGCTGATGTAAGTAAGCTTAATGAAAAAATGCGTAAAAAACTTGGTGAAAAGCATTATGGAGCATATTATATGTTATATTTCGAGGATTGTTCGGAAGAAGATGTCGCTAAGTATATGGGGTATAAATTGTCTGATACTAATCGTAAGATTGGCTACAGACAGGTAAAGAACCTTAAATGTAAATTTCAAAAAATTGCACTGAAGATTTTAAAAGAAGAAAGGGAAGATTGATGAATTTAACAGATGATCAAAAAGAGTATATAAAAAATAATGTGAACAAAGTCACAAATTTAAATGAACTCACCCAAAAATGTTTTAGGGATGATGATTTAGATGGTCGGACGAAAGAGGGTAGGGCTGTTCGTAAATATCTAATAGAGAATAATATTGATTATAAAACAACACGCCGAAAGCCCCAAGACAAAATTGAATTAAACGATTCTCAAAAAGAATTCATTATGCAGCAAGCTCAGGAGGGGATGTCGTCGTTGGAGATTGCTAAGCTTATATTCCCAGAAAAAAGAGTAAAGCCACTAAGTAATGAGCAGAGAACGGTCCTTGCACATATCAACGAGATAAATCCAGACTTCGTGCCATCACAAGACTCTGCTGCTGTGAGTGACTACGTCCCGCCCAAAAGCCCAAGTCGTGTGGTGAAGAAAATCAATGATGCTACAGGATTAGGGTTAGATGATGGAAAACTAAACAGGCAAAAGCAAATCTGTATAGAAAAGCTCCAAATCAATCTATCCAATAGTAGATTTTTAAAAATCATCAATAATTATCTTAATAAGGGAGACAGGGAGTTGTTCGAACAGGAATTCATTCGTTTGAGTTGGGATAAGCCTGATCTAACTGCAGACGAGCTTAACTTATACCTTAACGTATGCAAAGAGGTTATTAACTTAGAAGTCGTCTCAGCCCACTTGAACAAGCTTAATGAGATGTTTGACGTTGCTGATGACCAGACCGAAATGACCGTACGTCTCGCGGAGATCATCAAAGCAAAATCACAAGAATATCATCAATGTGAGACCCGAATTGAAAATTTAACAAAAAAACTTCAAGGGGACCGGGCTGAGCGCATGAAGAAGAACCATAAGGACAACGCATCGTTTTTAGCCATCGTTCAGATGTTTCAAGAAGAGGAAGAGCGGAAGAACATGGTTCGCATGGCAGAAATGCAAAAAAAGCTAATTAAAGAAGAGGCTGAACGGATGGAGGGCATGGCAGAGTGGAAGGCGCGAATATTAGGTATTAATCAAGACGATGCAATTTGAATGTAAAGAGTGCGGGAAGACGTTCGATACGCAACGTGGTCTGCATATGCACATCAAGAAGCACGATATGCTGCTTGGCGACTACTATGTCAAACACTATCCACGTTTCGATAGGCTGACTGAGAAACCTATCGAATTCAAAGACGCAAAGAGGTACTTCTCTACAGATTTTAACTCAACCAGAAACATGAACCTCTGGTTTGAGAAAGCGCCTAAAGATGAAGTGAAAAAATATATTTTGGAGAAGTTCAAAAAAAGAATAGAAAAGAAGAACCTCAAACACGCTCCATCGAGCCTGTATTTGAAGACGGGCGACTGGCCTACGCTAGAAGTCATAAAAAAGCTGTTCGGCGGTTACAACGCATTCTGTGAGCAAGTAGGGGTAAGTCCTGCGTATGGAAAGAATGTATGTAAAGAATTTTTTGAAGATTACAGCGACGAAGAGGTGTGGATAGACACAAGAGAGAATAAACCTTTAAATTTTAAAAAATCTACTGTTTTTAAGCTGGATTTTGGAGATTACACTCTGCCCCCAAAAAACTACACTTACACTCATGCAGAGAGAAAATCATTTCAAGATTTTGCGGCTACCGTGACAAATGGTTATGCTAGGTTTATTCGTGAGATAGAAAGATGTCAAAGTTTGGGGTGTTTCTTATTTATTGTTGTTGAGGCTGATTATAATAAAATTTATAAAACAAATAGTGCTGCTTATAAGAAATTCAATATGGGATTTGTATTTAGCAGAATGAGATCCATTGAAGCACAATTTAGTGATTGTTGCCAATTTGTGTTTAGCGGATCTAGAGAAGGCAGTGAGGAGTTAATACCCAAGATCCTCTGCTGTGGTAAGAAACTGTGGAATGTTGACTTGCAATATTTTTGGGAAAGAGAATTAGAAAAAAATGGCTTGGATAGAAGGCAACCAGAACCTTTACAGGAAGTTCAAAGAAGTAAACGAAGAGATACTTTCCAAAGAAGGTTACATCGAAGAAAGCGAGGCTAAGCTTCTTTTATATAAGTTTCTTAGAGAGAATCCATCTTTTACATCTGAATTGTTTACAGGTGTAAAGTTATTCCCGTTCCAGCATATGGCTATTAAGTCTATGATGGAAACTGATTATTTTTTAGGGATATGGAGTCGAGGTATGAGTAAGTCATTCTCTACTGCTGTGTTTGCTATTCTCGACGCCATAATGAATCAAGGTGTACAGATAGGGATTATATCGAAATCATTCCGTCAGTCCAAGATGATCTTTAAGAAAATTGAGGATATTGCAAAAAGCCCCAAGGCTGAATTTTTGTCTCAATGTATTACAAGGACATCAAAAATGAATGATGAGTGGGTTATGGAGATAGGCACTAGCAGTATTAGAGCTTTACCTCTGGGAGACGGAGAAAAGTTGCGAGGCTTCCGATTCCAGAGAATGATCATAGATGAGCTTCTCCTGATGCCCGAAAAGATTTATAATGAGGTTATCATGCCATTCCTATCTGTTGTTGAAAACCCTACAGAAAGGCAAGAAGTCTACGACCTTGAAACTAAAATGATCGAAGAGGGTGAAATGACGGAAGAGGAAAGAACCCGTTGGCCAAACAACAAAATTATTGGTTTATCATCAGCATCGTATAAATTCGAATATTTGTATAAGTTATATCAACAATATGAATCCTTAATAATTAATGAGAATAAACAAGATGGCGCTCATAGGGTTATTATGCATTTTAGTTATGATTGTGCGCCTCCACAACTATATGACCAAAATTTAATTAACCAATCTAAATCAACAATGAGTCAGTCTCAGTTTGATCGAGAGTTTGGAGCTGTGTTTACGGATGACAGCTCTGGATACTTCAAAGTTAGTAAAATGGCTGTATGTACTATTCCTGACGGGGAAGGGCAGTGTGTGGAAGTTATTGGTGAACCAAACTCTAAATACATCCTCGCATTTGACCCTTCTTGGTCTGAGAGTGAAAGCTCAGACGATTTCGCTATACTTTTGATAAAGATCCACCCAGAGACGAGGAAAGGCGTTGTAGTGCATAGCTACGCTGTTTCTGGGTCAAACCTTCAAACACACATTAGGTACATGGCTTACCTACTAACTCACTTTAATATTGAAATGGTTGTGGGTGACTACAATGGAGGCGTCCAATTTCTGAGTGCGTGTAAAGAAAGTGGTATATTTAAAAAATTAAATTTAAAAATAGATACTGTTGAGGCTGATTTAGATAACCCGAAAGATTATGCTAAGGGTATTAGACAACTCAAGAGAACATTAGATAAGTCAAAGAGAAAATTTGTGTTTTTAAGGAAGCCTAGTTCTACATGGATTCGTTTCGCTAATGAGAGTCTGCAATCTGCATTTGATCACAAGAGGATTTATTTTGCTGGGGCAGCTATGGATGACAACTACAACATGCAAAGAAAAGCTAATATTCCTATTGAAAAGCTTAAATTCTTGAGGAACCAAGATGTTGAAGAAAAAAACAAAGGGGCCAAGATGATTGATTTTGTAGAACACCAAAGAGATATGATGGATCTTATAAAAGTCCAATGCGCTTTGGTACAAGTTACGACTTCACCACAAGGGACACAAAGTTTTGATTTACCACCCAACCTTCGTAAGCAGAGAGGGGCTGACAAAGCCCGAAAAGACTCTTATTCCGCTTTAATATTGGGTAACTGGGGCATGAATGTATACTTCGATATGTTAGACGATCAGGGGTCTGATGTTACAGAAACATTCACCCCAATGTTTATTTCTTAACTTTTAAAAGTTAGAAAGTAACTTTTTGTGTAATATAATAGTGCAATGGCAAGGAAGTATACGAAACGATCAGATTACTGGAAGAAATTCAGTAAGAATAACAATTTGGAAGATTTAGCAATGAGCCAAGCTTCTGAAGAATCATATACCCCAGAATTATTGGGTGAATCATTTTATACGTCAGACGCTTCATATAGAAGTGTATCTGTAGCGCGTAACAACACTAAAGCTTCTGGTAATTCAGCAAGGATTAATCGTTCGGCAGTCAGAAACACTATCGACAGATTCTCTAGCATACGTAAGGGTATGCTTCCTTATGAGTATGCGGCTGATGGCGTGAACGTCCGTGAAGGTATTGAGTTATGCCAAAAAGCTTACGCTAACGTAGCGGTGTTTAGAAATGCTGTAGATGTTATGTCTGAGTTCGCAAACACTGAAATTTACTTAGAGGGTGGGACTAAAAAGAGTCGAGAATTCTTCCACCAGTTTTTTAAGAGAATCAACCTGCAAAATCTAAAAGATCAATACTTCCGTGAGTATTATCGCAGTGGTAATATCTTTATCTATAGATTTGACGGGGAATTCGAAGTTGAAGACTATGCTAGGCTTATGAATCAAGTTGGAGCTATTAACCCTTCAGCCAATAAAATCCCAGTCAAGTATGTGCTTTTAAATCCTTTCGATATTGTATCTAAAAGGGCTACGACATTTAATGTTGGGGCATATGAAAAAGTCTTGTCTGAGTATGAGCTTTCCCGTTTGCAGAACCCATCTACGGAAGAAGATCAGTTAATTTATGATTCTTTAGACCCTGAGATGAAGAAACTCGTTAAAGATGGGTCATACTACACAGATGGAATTAAAATTGAATTAGACCCTAAGCGTCTTTGTTTTTCATTCTATAAGAAACAGGATTATGAGCCATTTGCAGTACCATTTGGATATCCAGTGTTGGAAGATATAAACGCCAAGCTTGAACTAAAGAAGATGGATCAGGCAATCACTCGTACTGTCGAGAATGTTATACTTCTTATCACTATGGGTTCCGAACCTGAAAAAGGTGGCGTAAATGCTAATAATATTAATGCTATGCAGCACCTCTTTAAAAATGAGAGCGTTGGCCGGGTTCTAGTATCAGACTACACAACTAAAGCCGATTTTGTTATCCCAGACTTGAATAAAGTTCTTGGACCAGCAAAATATCAGATTCTCAATGATGATATCAAACAAGGTCTACAAAACATTGTTGTTGGAGATGAAAAATATAATTCAACACAAGTCAAAGCCCAAATATTCATTGACCGCCTTAAAGAAGCTAGAAGTTGTTTCTTAAATGATTTCCTACAGAGAGAAATAAAAAGGATCGCAAATAGCCTTGGATTTAAGTCTTATCCTACCGCAACAATGAAGGATATTGACATGCGCGATGAAACGCAGCTTATGCGTGTTTCTACCCGTCTTATGGAGCTTGGTATCCTTACCCCTCAACAAGGAATGGAAATGTTCCACAATGGTCAGTTTCCAAATGCAGAAGATATTGCTCCTGCTCAAACCGCATATATACAACAGAGAAAAGAGGGATTTTATAACCCTATTGTTGGTGGTGTACCAATGATTGAAGACGAAGCTCCTGAAAAGTCTAGCACCCCTGAATCTGCTGGCAGACCTCATGGAACCACAACAGTTGAGGATCAAAAATTGTCTAATGCAGAATACTCTAGAACAAACATCCAAACTACTATTTATGCTGTAGAAGCTTTTAATTCTATCGCTAGAGAAAGAGCGGAAGAGAAGTTCGGCGGGGAGTTAAATGAGCAACAAGAAGAGATGGTAACTAAACTGTGTGAGTCAATTATTTGCGCTTCTGAGCGTGGAAATTGGACTCAAACCCTTGAAGCTTGTATAGATGATTTCGAACTTATTGAAGAATTAAATGTGATGAACGAGGTTTTAAGTGTATCTAATAAGCATAACTTAGAAGTTTATCCGTCAGCAATTTTATATCATAGTCATGAAAGTTAATCCAGAAGACATTAAAGTACCCCTTGAAAAAACTGTAAGTTTTAACGATGGGGAAGCGGAAGTATCCATCGCTAGTAAGTATAGCGGATCAGAAGCGGGTTTGTATAAATCTTATATGAGCATGTGTGCATCAGACGATAAAGCTTTGACTGATACTGAAGGTATGGACTCAAAAGCTACATATGCTGCTTGCGCCGTTAAATACGACAAGATGCGGGCTATGATGATGGACGATACCAAAGGAGAACTTAATGATAAACAAAAGAAACTTCCACCTGCATTACAGAAGGCTATCCTTGATAAAATGAAGAAGGATGGAAAAATTAGTAAGGAAGACTCTGAAGCTGCTGAAAAGAAACTTTTATCAAAAGATGATGAAGAGGAGCTTGATCCAAAAGGTGAAAAACTGGAGGTTAAGGAGAAAAAGTAAGATGCCTTATAAGTATACAACTACTTTTGAATCTGAAATTTTTGCTCATCAAATAGATGATGCGTTTGTATCTAAGGCTTCGTTAAACGAACTATCTTCTCTAGTCCCTAAAAATATTGACTTTGAGAAGAATGTAGACCTATTAGGTGTATCGTTTAACGCTGCTGTCGTTAATGTGTTTAATAGGAATGGTGATGGTATTGATACCTCCACCGCTTTAAAGTATAACGATCAGTTTATACATAAGCCTACTAATATTGAGCATAATAAAGATAAGATTGTGGGCCATATTGTTACTGCTGGTTTCAGTGAATATGGTTCTAATAAAATTTTATCTAACGAAGAATTAGAAAATAAAAAAGATCCGTTTAATATAGCATTGGGTGCTGTTGTTTATAAATCCGCAAACAAGCAGTTTGCAGAACTTTTAGAAAAATCAACTAACCCTGAAGACGAATCTTATTATAAAAAAATATCTGCAAGTTGGGAAGTCGGTTTCTCTAATTATGTTTTAGCGGTGGGAAGCGATAAGCTGAACGAAGCTGAAATAGTATCGGACCCTCATAAAATCAAAGAAATGAATGGTTTCTTAAAAGCTTATGGCGGTTCTGGTAAAACTGATAAGGGCGAACCTATTTATAGATTGATTACTGGAAAAATATATCCATTGGGTATAGGTTTTACTTCTAATCCAGCTGCAGATGTAAAAGGAATCTACAAAGATCAAGAAGATAGTGATCAAGATAAATTTTCACAAAAAGATAAAAAAACTGTAACAAAAGAAAATAACATAGCTATGGACAATATTGTTAATGAACTTAAAGACATTCTTATCGAGAAAAAAATCGGTGAGGAAACTGTCGCTTCCATGACTCAGACTTTTTCAGATGCGATTCGTGAAAAGAACGAAGAGTTTTTGAAAGAGAAAGAGGCTCTTCAGAGCGAAAAGGAAGCCGTCAAAAAGGAATACGAAGATCTTAAAGCTTCTGTTTCTGAGCTTGAAACCAAGCTTACCGAAGCAAATGATCGGATTAACGTTTTTGAAAATGAGAAAAAAGCTGAAGAAGCTGTCGCTCGTTTCAATGTGCGTATGGACGAACTTGATTCAAAGTTTGAGCTTTCCGATGAAGATCGTCAGTTCCTTGCTGAAGAAGTGAAGTCTCTTGATGGGGCTGAAGAAGCGTTCGCTTCTTACTCTGATAAGCTTGAAGTGCTTTGGAAGCATAAGAGCAAAGCTAATAAAGAAGCTTTCGAGGCTGAGATTCAGGCTCGTATTGATGAGGAAGTTGCTAAGCGTGTTGCTAATGCTTCGGAAGAGGTTGATGTCGAGCAAGCTCTCGACAACGCGCAACAGGTTGACGCCGACATTTCGAACAATAACGAAGCTGTTGCTTCTCAGGAAGAGAGCCTCGTAGATAAATTCAAAAAAGCGTTCTCTCGTGAGAACATAGAAATTTCTTAACTTAAACTAAAATAATATTATGGGACTTAAAATTCTTCCATTCAGACAATATGACGAACACGATGTCGTCAATCTCTTTCGAGCATCCGATGGGATGGTACTCGATAACACCACCGATGCTGGTTCTGGCGATGCTGGAACTTTTGTTAAGGTGAAGGCTGGGAACTTCAATGCTGACCCCGTTTCTTACGGAGCCGACAGCTATCTTGGAAAAACTGATTATCCACATGTTGGACGCAATCAGTATCCTAAAGTTAGCTTGGAGGTTGAGCCAGCTGGAGTTGGAGATATACCTCTTGGTATAACTCTTATGCAAACCGCAAAAAATGATGAAAACGGAGAGAAGCTTCTCTATAACCCTCAGAAAGCTGCTGAGCTTCAGGCTGCTATCCCCGGACAAGCTATTCCTGTTGCTACCAAAGGTATCTTTACTATTGCTAGCGCTGCTTTCCAAGGTGACCTTGGTGGTGATCTGATTATCGGAAACGGAATCAAAGCCTCTACTGCTGGAACCGTTACTGGTTGTGCTGTCGGTGATACCGGAAGTTTCGGAACTATTATCGGAACAGGAAGTCGCGCCAGTCAAAACGGTGTCGCTGATCAGTTCGCTGGTGAGTATCTTGTCTTCAAATTCAACTAATAGAAAGAATCTAGAAAATGAAAATCACTTTAAAAAGAACTCCAGAACAAATCGAGTTGGTTAAAGCTATGGCTTCTCGTAATCGCACTGTCGCTTACGAAGCTCAAGTAGCTCTTGCAGAGTTTATCGGACCTGTGCTTGCAGAGGTTATTAACAATGCTCCTACTCTTTCGAATCTTTTCACCGCTCTCCAGTTTAACGCTGATGACAATCCTTCGATTCCCCTTGATCTCTACTATGATGTCAACGACGAAGATTATGTGAAAGTTTACAGTCAGTCTCATGCTGGCGGTCTTCCAACTAACCAAGTGCTTCCTACTGCATCCGAGATGAAGGTCGCTACTTACAGCTTGGACACTGCTGTCAGCTTTGATCGTCGTTATGCCGCTAAGTCTCGCATGGATGTCGTATCTAAGACATTCACTCGCGCCGCTCAGGAAATCCTTGCTAAGCAGGAAACTACTTCTGCTTCTTTAATCATGGGATCTCTTCAGGACGCTGAGACTAATAGCCAAGATCACGTTCGCGCTACCGCTGCTGGTAAGAACTTCGTCCTTGATGACCTTAACAAGATGATGACTCTTGCTAAGCGCATTAACACATCTTTCCTCGGCGGGACTCCTGCTGCTGGACAGGGACGGGGAATTACCGACCTCATTGTTTCTCCTGAAACTATTGAGATGCTTCGCGCTATCGCTTACAACCCAATCAACACTAACACTGGTCCTGTAGGTGGAACTGGTACTAACGGCATCGCTGCTCCTGATGAGCTTCGTATGAGCGTTTACAACAGCGCTGGTCTTCCTGAGTTCTACGGCATCTCTATCATGGAGATCCTTGAGCTTGGAGCTGGAAAGCGCTTCACTAAGCTGTTCTCTGGAACTCACGGTGGAGTTACTTTCAATAGCGCTGCTGATGACCTTGTCATTGGACTTGATCGCTCTCGCGAGTCTCTCGTCCGTGCTGTAGCTGTTGATGAAGACTCTGGTGGTGAGTTTAGCCTGATCGCTGATGATCAGTATAGCATTCGCCAACAGAAAATCGGTTACTTCGGTTCTATCGAAGAAGGTCGTATGGTTCTTGATAACCGCGCTCTTACCGCTACTATCATTGACGCAGCGTAATAGCTGGTGCTTAAATTTAGAGTCGCTCCTACGGGGGCGGCTCTTTTTTTTGTATATTTTTTTGGATATTGTGTATAATAGTATATGGACAATTTTGAAAACGTGTCATATGGTAACGGCCAAAACAATTATTTTGGTGCGGAAACTTCAGCTGAGCTTAAGGAAAAGCTGGCTTCTTATGGGAAATCAGAACTCAGAGGGTTAGCTTCTAAAGTGGGGATAAACCCTAATTACGATAAATCTATTCTACGTGAGATGATACTTAAAGAGTTTCAGAGCTATAAAGCTAAGAACTCTCCCATCCCGGCTCCAAAACCTATGTTTGCTGAAGCTAGTTCAGAAATCAAAGATATGCTGGAGTCTGTCGGCAAGATTAAAGCTGACGAGCAAGCTAAGAAAAAATGGAGCAACAAAAAGAAATGGTCTAAAAAGAAGAACTCAAGTGAAAACGATTCTGAATAGTGTAATATAAAGTATGAGTGTAATTGGTAATTTAGCGACTGAAATATTTTCAGATGAATTTGATAGTGATACTGGTGTAGTGGCATCAGGCTCTATTGAGGCTTGGCTAGAGAATAACTTAGGCCAATTAAATAATTTGATTTATCAGGATTTTAGTGGAGCTGACGCTTCTCTCGATACTGAAGCTCAATCTATTCATAAAGAGCTTTATTTATATAATTATTATACAAAACAATCGCGAAATGCTTTGCGAGGCATAAGTTCCGCAACAAGCGATAATAAGATATTGTCTTTAAAGGACGGAGAATCCGCTGTGACGTTCGTTAACCGAAATGAGGTGGCTAAGGTCTACAGAGGGCTTGCAAGCGATTCTAAGGCCAAGGTAGACGATTTAGCGGCTAGATATAATATATACCAAGCTGCCCCGCAGCAAGTTGGTGGGATTGACGGCGAGCTTTTCACGGGTCAGATCCTTTAATATCCACAAACTATACATAAAAAAAGGGCGGTAGAAACACCGCCCTTTTTGTTTGAAGGTTTAATTCGTGCTATTAGAAAGCTGCTACTGTGCTAATTCCACTAGCAAAGACTCCATTGGTAACATCGTCTGGACCTCCTACAGAAGTAGTGAAGGTTAGATCGACGCTCTTATTGGACCCAATTGATGAGGAGAACGACTCGCTTACGAGTTGAGCGCCTTTCATGGTGTAGAGCATTGCGGTAGCTCCAGCCTCATTCTTGAGGGTTAGCGTCACAGTCTTAGTGGACTCATCGTTGATGACATCAGCAAGGTTTCTTGATGTCACTTCATTAACAATAGCGTTAACAGACAGAGAGGCTTGGACTGGGAAATCTACAGAGCGTGCGTATGCAAACTTAGTACCTAGTCTCTCTAGAGGTGAGCGAGAAAGTGGGATGGAAAGTGACGCAGACTGAATGTGAGCGCCATCAGTATCCAAAGGATCAATATCGACAATAGTTTGCCCATCAAAAGTCGAGATATCAATAGTGACATCTCCCGGACGTAGAGCTATTTCTCCATTAACATTTCCAGTTGTAGCAGTTGGTAGCATCACGCTAGCAAGACCAGCATGAAGTTTTGTTCCGCTGGCTTGGCTAACTGCTGGAGTTTCGAGAGCGTTTCCAGCTGAAGAGTTGATGTTTGCAGCTTCGAAAGAGACTGAAACTGTTGGTAGAGATCCTACAGAAAGATCCACTGTATAATCGGTTAGGTAAGCGTTACCGATGCCAATAGCATCGTTGGCGGCTCCAGAAACAGCTATTCCATTAGCGTCTTTTCCCTCTGGGACAGTGGTAACATAAAAGTTTTTTCCATCTCCATCAGCCAAGAAACCTGAGATAAATGATTTTTCATTTGCATCTCCACCTGCTGTTTGAACGTAAAATCCTAAAGCTCTTTCGTTGAACCCGTCAGTGACGAGATAAGAAGTATCCATAGATACAGTAGGGGCTTCAAGAACCATTGATCCAACTTTAGAAAGTTGTCCGAATTGATTAACATCCTGACGGGATATGTTAAAACTGTAGTTTGCAGACTGAACACGGTTGAGTTGTTTGTGATCGCTTGCGCCTGTTGAGGTAGCGTCTTTACTAACGTAAAGAGCTTCTGATTGATAAATTACTCTATTTTTGGCCATAATAAGTTATTTTTTAATGTTTACAATATTTTTGATGTTTTATGAAATTAAGAAAATCTAAATCTATGAACTTTTAAGTCAAAATCAATAAATCCGACATAAAGATCATTAGCTAAGGACTTCCTTGCTTTGTCTGTTAGTTTTGAAGTAGTTACATTTTCTACTAAAAAAGGTTTGTTGTTACTATACGTGCTAGACAGCGTATCGTATGAATATGTCCCTCCTTTTAGGTCTCCATATTCGTTGGTGGGATGTCCACTCATGGGTATTGGGTAGAATACCTCATTGTGAGAATCTCCGAAAATTGATAAGACTCCATCTAATTTATATGGGTCATCTGAAAGGACTACAGCGTTAGCCCTTACTGTTGTTGCTTCTTCTCCTCCGAAGGCCAATCCTTGGTTCTCCATTGTAGCTGTAGATAAGAAAACCGCTGGCACCACTTGATCATAAGGGGCTATTCCAGACTGATTGTATGTGGGGACTCTTGAATTTACTTCATACTTATTCTCTACGACTAGATCATCTTCTGTTTCATTAGTGAAATAGATATTGAAGTCTTTAACAGCGAAAGTCCCTGTGATTGTAGAGCTTGAGGTATAGTTTGAGCCTGTTTCTACAATACGCCCATTATCATAATCAATATAATGAGAATCTCCCGCTATTTCTGTAGGTAAAGTTGCTCCAGCAATTGACGAATCTGACACAAATTGTTTGTAAGGGCTAGAAAATGGGACATAAGAATCACTCAAAAAATTGTCTGGAGTGTGATAAAAAGTCCCTGTTTGATTTGAAAAAGCTTCCCCCTTCTCCAACAAAAAGTGATCGAACCAAAGCATAAATGAATTGGTCAGCGTATGTACGAATTGTTCTTTCATTTGATGTTATTAAATTCTTTTTTATATTTTTTTATCAAAGCCGAAATATATTGAGTATTTTGGAATCTCTGAGATCTTACTTTAGTTTTTGATTGTATAGCTTTGCCTGAGCGACCGTTTTCTTTTCTAAGTAGGTAGCCCAGTCCAGATATACCCGTTTCTATTCCTTTAGCCCAACTTCTACCTGAAGCCCAAGGCATTGGAGTTTCTTTGAAGATGTCAGAAGCTTCTGGAATATTTACATAGAACTTTACCCCAATTTGCGCCTCTCCTGAATAATTATAATTCATATTCTCCAAGATTTGAAGTATAGGCTCGATAGGTTTTTCGGATGCATCAAAACCTATAAATGCAAAAAGATTAGATATGCCACCTAAAGTCCCGCTAATGTTAGTGCTGCTTGGACCTCCCATTAATTCAATAGTTACTGGATGAGTAAGAAACTCTTTGATCATAGCAGATTTAACCTTAAGAAAACGATTCTTAAATTCTTTTTCAAACGGTCTTTTTAAAGCTCTTGGAGCTTTCTTTTGTAAAACCATTTGAACATCTCTAGGTAAACGGGCCATTATTCGTCAGTGGGGGTAAGTAAAAAAGTGTAGAATTTATTTGTGGTTAATCCGCGAGGAGATCCATCACTTTTAATCGCGAATCTAATTCCATCTAATTCAACCCGTCTAGCTTCTTGTAAAAACTCATACGCATCGCTTTTTACAACGATCTTTACCGAACCATCTGGTAGAATAATTTTATTTTGAGTTCCTTGCTGGTTTTCACTATTGGATAGATACTCTTCATCCATGTTTACATAGTAGACTCTAGCCTCAAAAGTTTGAGACTCTGTAGTATATTCTACGTTTGATCTAGAACCAGTATCAGTCCTGCCATATATATTATTATACCTAGGAGTAGTAGATATTACGGTTCTTTTAGAGTTTTTGAAAACGGTGATAGTTTGCGCGAAAGTCTCATGCAATGTATCATACATTGTATTGATTGTAGACTCCATGTCAGAAGATAAAAAACCAGCCATGTAGATAATTACACATTTTTTCCTATAATAACTAGGATAAAGGATGAATGCTAAAAAAAATTTAAACAAGAGGTCTGGAGACGAAGTGTCTTCATTGTTTAAAATGATGTTGATTATGGTAGAGGATATGAAGAAAGACCATGATTTTCATTATAATAAACTGTACGAGGGGATACCAAAAGAATATCATCCAGTAATAAAAGCTGCAGATCATTTCACCCCAGATAAAATATCTTGGATTAGAAAGAGAATTTTGGACTTTGGCAACGAGAGTTTGCGTAACGTACAAAATGAAATAGAAAATTACAGAGTTGAATTTATATTTAAATAGGAGTATGGAATTAAAATTATTATATCAGTTCACGGTCGATGAAGAAAAAGAGGTGGAAAAAGAATCCTCTAGAAAAAATAGAAAGACTGGTGAAGTTACGATTACTAAGAAAAAGGTAAAAGAAAAAGTACCTATCGAGGTAAAAATTAAGAAACCTTCTCGCCGCGAGTTAGAAGATGCCGAGCTTCAGTACACTATCGAAATGAGTAAGTGTATTAAGCAGGGTATTCTCACCAAAGCAATGCTTGCAAAAAAATACGGCGATACTGGGGGAGCTTTTACTGAGGAAGGGCAAAAAGAGTATGGTAAGCTATACAAGCAGATTTTAGAATTTCAGAATGAATATATCAAACTTGACTCAGCCACTAAACTAGAAACTAAACAAAAGAAAAGGCTCGAATTCCTCAAGGAAGAGATTGCCAGAGTAAAAAGGGAATTGGTTGAGGTAGAATCTAATCTACAAGGGTTATTTGAGCATACTGCTGACGTTAAAGCGCAAAACAAACTCTTGCTGTGGTACGCTCTTCATTTAACTTTCATTCAAAGAGAGGAGGATGAAGAGCCTATCCAGTATTTCAAAGGTCTCGATTATGATGAAAAAATTGAGGATTATTATAATAAGGAAGAAGAGAGTACTGATCTTTACCAACAAATCATCAAACAAGTATCTACAACTTTAGCTTTTTGGTTCTATAACCAAGCTTCAACTCAAGAAGAGTTTGAAGGTATTATGGATAAAGTAGAAAAAGGTGAGTTATAGTGATGAATTTTATACTTCCCTTGTAGGGGAGATATTTGACGGATACAGCGTCTCGATCTTTGAAGGTCGGGACGTGTTTGTTAAACACATAAACATAAGAGATCAAAAGTATATTCACTCTTATTACGAAAAGTATAAGAATATTGCTTTATCTAAAGGTATTGAGTCTCAAGAAGAAAGAGAAGCTTATCTTAAGAAAGAGGAGCTTTGGGAGGAGGCTGATGACTTAAAGATAGTATCCCTGACTGACGAGATAAAAAACCTCAAAAAAACAAAGGATTCTGTATTCCTACCTTCTCAGAGGGATTCTTTTCAAAAAACCATAGAGAGTAAAACTATCGAGTTGTATGATTTAAGCAGCAAAAAAGCTGAGATTATTGGTTTAACAGCTGAAGGTTACGCCTCAAAAAGATCTAATGATGAAATGCTTAGATTCTGCATTTTTAAAGATGCTGACTTTAGTGAAAATCTACACGACGAAGATGAATTTGCTGAATTAGATGTCCGTGAAGTTATTTTATTAAATGGAATAATGACAAATGTTTCTGAGAAAATATCTGAAGATAGTATTAAACACGCTGTTCTGAGACCGTTTTTCAGCATGTATTTGTCTAATTGTGAAAATCCTAAAGATTTTTATGGAAAGCCTGTAATTGAACTTTCTGCTTACCAACTGAAGTTAGCTATGTATGCAAGAGTGTTTCATAGCATATTTCAATACACAGAAGATATTCCAGATAATATTAAACAAGACCCAGATAAACTGATGGCTTATTCCGAAAATCAAAGGAATAAAAATTCTAATAATGGTGGCTTGAGGGATGATGCAGATGCTTCAGCTGTGTTTGGCGCGACCAAAGAAGATATGAAAGAGGTGGTGGGAGATGGTAATTCAGTGTCTTTGTCTGAAGCTATGAAAGAGTCTGGTGGTAAGCTAGACATGAAACAAATGATGAGATTAGCGGGTCATGATGTGTAATATTAGTGTATATACACATAAAGGAACAAGATTATGCCCATTCAAGTACCAGTCGTCCAAACAGGTTTAGAGAAAAGTATTCAACAAGCGGCCACAAAAGTTGGTAAGAATATGAGGATCAATATGGGTCCGGGAGCTAAGAGTATTGAGTCTCTTTCTAGACCTTTAGGACGCTTAACTGGTAAGGCAGATGAGTTTACAAAATCTATGGAGGCGGCTAACGCCCGTGTTTTGGCATTTGGAGCTTCTGTTGGGGTTATTGCTGCCGTATCAAACGGATTAAAACAATTGGTTACTACGACTATTCAGGTTGAAAAAAGCTTAGCTAATATAAACTCAATTCTAAAGCAGTCAGAATCTCAACTCAATAGTTTTAAAAATCAGATATTCGATATAGCCCGAAATACAGGGCAGACGTTTGATACTGTAGCAGAAGCAGCTTTGGAGCTGTCTCGTCAAGGTCTTAAAGCTGAAGAAGTTACCAAAAGACTTAATGACGCCCTTGTTCTTTCTCGTCTTTCCGGTTTAAGTGCTGCAGATTCTGTAGCTGGACTAACTGCTGCGGTAAACTCTTTTTCAAGCGCTGGCCTAACAACTTCTGACGTTCTTAATAAGATCTCTGCTGCCGCCGCAAGTGCTGCGGTTTCTGATAGGGATTTGATTGAGGGTTTAAAACGTTCTGGAGCTGTTGCTGTCGCTTCTGGTGTGCAGTTTGATGAATTGATTGGTATAATTTCCGCACTTCAAGAAAAAACTGCGCGTGGTGGAGCTGTTATAGGAAACTCTCTCAAAACAATTTTCGTTAGAATTCAAGATTTAGACAGGCTCCAGTCTATCCAAAGGTTAGGCGTCGAAGTTACAGACTTAGAAGGCAGGGTTCTATCCTCTAATAAAATTATTGAGAATCTAGCTCCAACATTTGCGAAATTAGATCAGGCTTCAAGAGTTAATCTAGCAGATAATCTCGTTGGCAAGTTTCAGATCGCACCTTTCCTAGCTTTGCTTGAAGACTTTAATCAAAAAATCTCAAGAAGCGGTGAAGTAGCCAACACATCCTTAAACGCTACTTCTGAAGCTTACGACCGTAATGCGGTTTTAGCTAAAACTTTAGCTGCCTCAGTTAATACTGCAACTGTAAACCTAAAAGAATTAGCAAACACTTTGGGTGAGATAGGTGTTACTGAGAATTTATCTAAAATTATTGGAGTCTTTAATAGTGTAGTGAGTACCATTCAAAATGTTTTAGATGGTGATGGCATAGGATCTACATTTGCTAAGGGATTGATAAAAGGTATTAGTACTATAATTGCTGGACCGGGGTTAGCTTTAGCTTTGGTTGCGATTGGAAAACTTCTTTTAGATTTTGCTAAGTTTGGAGCGGGCGCATTAAAAACTTTCTTTGGTTTGAATAGAGCCGCCGAAGCTCAAGCAGCTTTGCAGGGTCAGATAGCTGCATCGCTTTTAAATGATAAAGGTATCAGAAGTGCTATCTTGTCGATTGAAAAACAGAACATATCAGAAGGGGAAAAGAAGAAGTTACAGACCCAGTTTTTCACGAAAGCTTTGAACGAGCAATTAATGCTTATGCAGAAAATGCAAGGTATTGCTGCAACTGTTGCTCCCGGTGTCATGGCTGGAACCGCCTCTAGACGTGGCAGAAGAGCTGCCGGAGGTTTCTTACCAATCGGAGCTGAAAGCTCTGACATCACCAGAGGTGTGGGCGGCGCACCTGCTTCTGCAAAACCTGTTGTAATCCCTAACTTTGCATTTGGTGGTGGTAAGCGGGGGACAATGGTTGCTAATAGTAGTGAATATATTGTTCCTAATTATGCTAATGGTGGAGACGCCATATTCAATCAAAACATGGTTTCTTCAATGGGTCTTCCTTCTAACGCTAGGAAGGTGAGAGCTGCTAGTGGTTATATTCCCAACTATGCTATTGGGCCTGCTGGAGCTTTAAGTGGATCGGGTATAACTAGTATGACTCAATTTAGAGCGCTTAGTGGAGCAGGAAAAACAAGGATCATAGATGGCGTGAAAGTTACTGAAGCCCAAGCTAAAAATGTTTTTGATCGCAATGCAAAAAATAAACGCACAACTTTAGATATTCCTGCTAGAATTTTTGGTGTAGCCTCGCTATTTAAAGGTAAAAAGACTGCGGACTCTAGCACTGCCCCCAGTCAATTAAGTAGCAAGTTAGCTGGGCAATTAGCAGCTGCTGGTGTAAGCAATATAAAATTTAAGGGAATTCAAATCAAATCACTTGATGATTTTAAACGTAATTCCGAAATTACAGAAAAAAGTAATAGAACTCAACTTGCTAAGATATTCGCGAGTCCACTGGTTCAGTATGCTCAAGGAATAATAGGTAAAACTTTTGGTAATGATGAGTTAGCCAATATAAATAAAGAAATTAAAAGGTTGGGCCAACCCGGAGGAACTGGTGGAGCAAAATTGTTTTCTGCTTCTGTAGAGGGGGGTATTCTTGAATCAGCTATGAATCTTGCTACTAAAGGAGTAGCGGGTATAAACGATTTTAAATCAAACGCAGACGATCAAATACCTTTTGATTTTGAAGAGAAAGGGTTAGCATCCAGTCAGTTTAAGAAAACATTTGGATTTACAAATAAACTTCAGAAAGCAGATGCAAAGAGAACAGCTTCTAATGAAGCCGTGAGGA
>Ga0213862_10000199_pt1 | contig 25229 bp, 9 predicted proteins | sample PICome_7_FD_160092 | JGI IMG/M metagenome (GOLD analysis project Ga0213862, IMG submission 160092) | Coastal seawater microbial communities near Pivers Island, North Carolina, United States - PICO266 | ecosystem: Environmental > Aquatic > Marine > Coastal | place: USA: North Carolina | collected... | reverse complement strand
TGGACGTCGTTGAATGCAGATTTCAACGTGGCTTTCAATCTCTTGGATACCGATGGCGACGGCAAGATTGATTTGGACAACTTTTGCGAGTGGTTGAGTGAACCGGAAAAAACAAAGAAAGAGGAAAGTAAGGCGTCGCCGCGCTAAAGCCAAGTAGAAAAGAGGTTGAACGGTAAAAGAGAGAGAGAAAGAGAGAGAGAGACAGACAGACGCACCCAAATTCACACATACGCCCAAATTGAATAAATATACAAGTTCATACGTTTTACTTTACATTAGCATCTAAATATTTCTACGCGACTATCTAATCATTGAGTATTTCTCTTTTCGATTCGATACAAGTGAAAATTTCCATCCTCAACGCGTTTCTCGAAAACGAGATTTGCGTATTTTCTCACTTCATTCTCGAAGCACTCAATCATGACCCCTTTCTTCTCGTATCTATCTACAACGGATATGAAAACCACGCCGCCATCATCTTTCGTAAACATATCAATAACAGAAATTAAGGGAGGGATGATTCTTTCATCGTACGCTAACTCGCTTCCTATGACGATATCAAATCGCTCCAAATCGGTCGTCGGCTTACGCAGCGTCTCGCGCATCCATTTCATTTCGTCTTCTTCATCGTTACTCTTCAGGCTCTTTGAAAGTGAACCGTCAGCGATGCTCCCGTCCTCTCGTTCATCCATTCCGCATGCCTCTTCCCACAACAATCTCTTCACTATAAATCTTTCTCGATTGGATAACCCGTTCAACTTGCCGTTCGCTTCGAGGACGTTCAATAAAGACGGAACGTATTCAGTCACCACGATGCCATCTAAAACTTCCTCTTCTTGCTTAGCTAAGAACAAACCGAGCAAACCACACCCTGCCCCGAGCTCTAGCACCCTCTTCCCTCTAAATGAATCTCTTTTCGTCTCTTCTCCGCGCGTCTCTAAAAACCATTCGCACATACGCTTTTCTGACTCGTACACGTAACATCCCAACCCGCCGTCTTGAAAATCAACGGTATCGAGCGCAACTTCGAACTTCCCTCCAAATTGATACACCTCTCGTCTCCCTTTCTTCGCCTGATCCCCGGAACAGTTCGCCACGACAATCGACACGTCTTCGTTGTATCTTTCGTCCACGCAGCACGCTTTAATCAGCGAAGAAAACCTCGCGTGTCGTGTTATCCAACGCACTTTATCCGCCTGAAACGATAAAGATTTGAGCTCCTGCAAAGCGCTCTTTTTCTCGGCATCGGACGACGATTTCTCGAAGAATCTTTCAAATATGTGGTCCGACGGGTCCTCAATATCCTCCTCGTTCATCGCGTTGTTCGCGTTCAACATCTCGCTCTCAAAGCTCGGTGTTTGATCATCCCCTATCTCAGTTGTATCTCAGTTGTTGCGATTGCGTTTTCTTTCCCCAAAAGCAGTTCTAAGGGGAAATTTTTACGAAGAAAAAAACGTCAAAAAGTTGACGCGAAACATCGCCGCGAAACGTAAAGAGAGAGAGAGAGAACGCGAGATCGATTCGTGGTCGAGAGAGGCGGTGCGTTTGTCGTTCACTCACGTTCCTCTGTCTTCGTCGCGTGACTTAAAAGAGAGAGAGAGAGAGAGAGAGAGAACATAAAGGAGAGATATGAATCTTCTCCGAACGGCGACGACGAAATTGTACAACAAAGTCGTCTCTCCTTCGAACGAAGAAGAAGACGACGAGGATAAAAACAACGGTCCGTTAGACGAAGCGTTGTCGTCTGGTGCCGGTCGCGGTGGAGGTGATGGTGGCGTTGCTTCTGCTTCATCGTCCTCGTCGTCCTTTATGATGCGCAATAAATTCGAGAGGAAGAAGAGCGCTTTAATATTTAACGAGAAAAAACCATCAAACGTCGCCAAAGAGGACGAAGACGTGAAAGACGTGATGTTTGACGAGACGTTAGCGAATGAACTCGTGATGTCGAAACTGTGGAAAGAGGTCGAGGTAAAAGCAAACGATGGTGATGCTGCGACGACCAGGGACGCTTTTCTGCGTTTGCTCGTCGCCGACGCGCGGAAGCGTTGGGACGCGAAGAAGATCGTGGACAAAGTGGAAACGCCGAGCGGGATAATCGCCGTCGGTGTTGGTCGGTGTGGGCACCCGAGGAAGGTTTTGGAGTTTGTTTTTGAAGAATTAATGCGCGCGAAAGAGAAGTTTTCTAGACAGCTGGAGGTGTTTAGTAGCAGCAATGAAGAATTAGATGGAGAGCCAGAGGAGGATGTAAATTCTGGACGCGCGGCGATTCGAGCGGCGGCGAGGATGTGTGCGAGCGAACGGAACCGGAGAATATTTTTAGAGATAGGTTCAGAGAGTAGTTATAGTAGAAGCATACTTGAAGAAATGAGCGCGATTGGAAAGTTTGCGGCGGGTAAGTTGCGAGGAATATCCGTGAACGAGGTGGACGCCGAGCACGCGAGTGGAGTCGTGAATGCGTTGTTTGAGGTATGTGTGGCGGGTTGCGAGGCGATTCTATGGTATTCAGATCCCGATGGAACCAGATGGGAAGAAAGAAAACATGCACCAAACGATGCATTTACTACGGTACCAACGCGTTACGCCAAACTTTTGTTTGAATCGAACGCGATGAGTGCATTGGTGGAAGTCATGAAGGCTGCTCGTATAGCGCGCGCTAGGTTTTCTGGAGGTCTTAGTAGTAGTGAACATTCAGCTACGGCATCATCGCTATCGATCCCCGACGATCAAATGAAAATAATTGCGACGAGTTTAGCGTGCGAATTCGTAGCTCTGCGTGCGATTGGATGTGCGGTGATGGGTGATGAGAACATGGTCTCGTCCGCGAATACGAACGGCGCGTTGGATGTCGTTCTCGAAGGGACCGGGCGCATGCCCACAAACTTATTAGAAGCAACTGTTGGAAGCTCGTTATCGTTGCAAACATCGCTTTTGAACAGTTTTGGCTCTCTTTCGCTTGCTTCCTCAACTGTGTCTAGGGCAATCTCGAGAAAGTCCGCTCGCGCCTCAGAAGCGAAAGATCGAGCAGTTGCCGGGGCCCTCGCGGTAGCCGTCACGTGTAGCGCAATCGAAGATGACAATGATGCCAACGTCATCATGGATTCCGCTTTCACTGCAGCCGCTGCTTTCATAACGAAGTCTGAATCGGATGAAGTAGCATCGCAGATTGTAAACATAGGTTCGTCAGCACAGTCTTTATCTATTTCAAAGAAGAGCGCTTTGAAATTGCGCGCGGGTTTGGCGAGATTCGTGATAGACGCCTTCAATCGTCATAGCACAGGAGAAGAAGAAGAAAATGAGGAAAAAAATGATGCTATCATATCAAATGAAAATCGCGAAATTATCATCGATGCCATCATCGATGCTAAAGTGTGGGAGACTTTGTTAAACTCCGAAACATTCGGTGAAGTTCCTAAAATCGATGGCGGCGGGGAGAGCAACAAAGAGGAAGACGAAGAAACGCATCTCGCGCGCGAGGAAGCGATATTATTAGTTGGCTTAGCACTCGATAACAAGAGGCCAGGAGATGAAAACGCATTGCAGCATATTCTATCCGCCTTTTGTCAACGCGTCTTTCATCCTTCCGCGTGCGAAGCCTTAGCCGGAGCTTTACTGCGCATAGTGTATAGAAACAATCCTAGAGATTGCAGAGCTTTGGTTGAACTCGAAGCTCCGAATAGAATAGCAGCGGCAGTACATAGTCAAGTGAGAGTGTGGATGTGTCCACCAAATATGTTTGTCTTTGGGGATACCGAGGAAACAGAGAAAAACGACGCAAAGACAAAGTGTGCGCGAGCGTGTGCGGAGTTATTGCAAGCTTTAGCAAAAGAGACCGAAGACCCTGCGCTTCGTCTCGCCTCAGCGCGGTCTCCGTCACTCTTGAGCGTATTATTCGACGATTTTTTGTGGGTAAACGGTGAGTCTTTGGAGTTTGCTTCAAGTTTGGCGACGTATATTGCCGTGGAACAAACGCGAACGGCGGATTCGGAGCTATTCTTTGACATCGATGCCTTTTTCCTTTGGATCAAAGCGTTTTTTCAAGCGTTACCAAAAGCACGCATTTTTGATAGAGAAAGTGATAATGGTGAAAGCGGTGGTGTTTTGATCCCTCTTTTGAAATCTATTCGGAATATTGCCAAGAGAACGCCTCGGGCCAGCGTGCGCAAATGCCAAAATTGGGCAACTATTGAGAACGGCGCTTTATTTCTCACGTTGGCATCACTCTGCGACGGCGAATCCGGTGAGGTGGTTGCCTCTACCGCGCTCGAAACGATTCATTACGCAATTAAAACTAGTACCGATGCCGCGCAGACGTTTGAACAATGCGTAGGGTACGACGCCTTGATTGAAGCCATGAGAATTAACGAAAGAGGCAAAAGTTCGTTCGCGAGTGAAGTGACGCTTATGACCTCAATTCGATTCGCGTGTGACGACGATAATATCGATGAAAAAAGCTCTTCGCGTGCGTGTAAGATAACCTTGAGAAACCCGGGTGCGCTGCGAATCGCGTTCTCAATCGCTCGGAACAGCGAGCGGTGTTCAAAATCCTCTCAGCTGTTTCTGTTGCGGTTCCTTGTCGATTTACTCGAGAGATCCGTCGCCTCTCGAGAGTGCGCGACGAAAGCGGATGCGCTCACGCACCTTTTCGAATGGTGGTGTAATTATAATTTGGATGACAAAGCTGGCGATGTACACGATACCATCATTCACGATGCCAAATGCGTCGAAAACATTGCCAAGTGCATCGAATCTTGCGCTTCTCACTGTCTCACCGCGCTACAACTCCGACACGCGATGAAAACATTGAAAAAGCTTCGCTCGTCCGAATATAAAAGGTTACTTATTGATGCGTTGAAACGCGCGGCAATTAACGATGCGCCTCGAACTTTCTTCGATTTCGCTGGTGGCGCTTCTGGAGGGGTTCGCGTGAAGAAAAAAATTGCGGAGTGTTCAAACGGTGTCACAATTTCGATGTGGATACGCGCAGAAATTGAAGACGAAACCAATGAAGGCAATGCGTCGGCGGATCAAGGAATCTTTAGTCTCCTCACAGAAGCTGGTGTTGGTTTATGTTGCTCGTTGCGTCCAGATGGATCTCTGAAACTCTCGTCGCTTTTACCCAACGGTGAAAGGCACGATTGTTCGTTTTACGACACGTCGTGCCCAATTATACCAGGGAAGTGGACGCATGTGTGCGTATCCGTCAAAGGTGGTGGTCTTATTCTTGGTGGTAGAAATGCGAGCGCGTCGAGCGCAAACGCGCGAATCTGCGTAGATGGTAACGAATCTTACCCGCAAAAGTTGAAGTATCCTTGGAACCGAGCAAATGTGGCAACGAGCGTCGCGCAGAGTATCGCAAATACAGCTATAGGGGATCCGATTTTGCCAAACTCTTCCTACGATGGCAATAAAGGCACAGTTTCTTTGCACATCGGGGCCGCTGCTGGTATAGCGAACTTCGCAAAACCTTTCACGGGGCAGTTTGCAACATTTCGAGTTTTCTCCGAGGCGGTGGATTTCAGCGCGGCGCTCCTTCTCTACGCTTTAGGAGCGGAGTACGTCGGAGCGTTCATGCCAACCGAAGCCGAACCTTCCATATTACTCCTTCGTAGGGGTATATCAATGACAGCTGCGAGAGATGTTTTCGAGAAGAGTTTGCGAACGAGCTTGAAAATGACTATTGATGCGACTGCGGCGACTGGGAACATGCGCACTCGCATAAACCTGAATGTGTCTAAAGGCGAGTCAGAAAACAATGACGATGACGAACTTTGCGCGAGAGTTTGCAGCACAACGTCAGCTGCAGATGTCTGCCGGTCGCTCGGCGGAGCTGAACAACTCATCCCCGAGCTTTTAGAGCAGCAAAAAGACGATACCGACGATTTGAAAGTGCTTCCGGCGGCTGTTTCGCTCATCGCGGCTTTGCTTTCGGATGGGGGATACCCACTTCGCGCGCGAGAGAAAATCATCGCTCTAACCGCACATTCAATAACTCCAAATCGACTCTCTAAAGAGCTTATTCCAGCGTTTGATTGGTTAGCGAAAAGTTGCGCAGGTCAACAACCTCGTGTAAAAAACGGCGCGGTGCAGACACCTGAGTGGTTGGCGGCGTTAGGGGATGCTCGATCTGAAATATTCAATCCCATAAAATGGGCCAGATCGACGTGCAAGGACGCGCGCGCAGAGTATGTTGACTTTTTGAGAAGTAATTGCTCAAACGCGGAGCTTTTACGAGTTTTACCTGTTCGACGAATCGTTCGATCGCTGGAAAAGTTTTGCCCGGCTGAGGACGACGCCTTTCGCAAAGGGTTGTTTGAAATCCTCGAGAACATCCTGATGGACGAAACCATTGATATCGACGGTGTTTATTGCATAGACGCAATCGAATCTTTATGTGCGGCGGCTTCACGATCAGATGCGCACGACGGTTTCTTAGTCGATTGTCTCGCTTTTCTTCGACGCGCGTCCAAGACGCACCGCTTTTGTTTCGAGCTTGTTTCAAATTGCGGAGGATTTGCTATAGCGCTTGCACCGATGTTGTTACCGAGTACGACACCGTCGTTTTCGAGTAAACAAAACTCGAATTCGGCCATGGCAGCACGGATACTCCATTTGGCGTTTTCGCTTCCTGAAACGGCATCCCCAATCGAGTTAGCACTCGATGAGAACGCCGGTGATGCGGACAATGACGGCGAAGGAAAGAATCCTTCTCCGCGCGGTCACACGAAGGCGATGGAAAATATTAGGAACGCATTGAAAAGCCTCGCGTTGAAAGCAACGCCGTCGAGTAAGAATTCCTCCTCGGCAGCGGAGAAGGATTTCGGCACGAGCAAATCTGAACGTAGAATGGATGTTGCCGCAGCGAATGGCGCAATCGATGCGCTCGGAGAAGCCTTGTTCGGAAAGAGTAATGAAACCATCGTCAATGACGATTCGAGTCAGATCCGGGAAGCTCTCGTCGAGTTAGCCATCGACGGCGACGATGTCAACGTAAAAATCAAACATCCGAAAGCGTTCGCGTATTTTCTTCGCGTGACGAAAAGCTGCAACATCGAAAAGTATGCACACGCTAAGCTGCTCTTATCGAGTTTACTAGAGAGTCACGGGAACAACGCGAAGGCGCTCTCGCAATGTAAAGTCAATATTTCAAAGTGTTTAAATGCCGCGAATGATCCGGAAGACGCTCGCATATTAAATCTCATTCCGGATGCCGCATCTAAAGAGAAAAAGGAACTGCCGATGAAAGAAGATGCCGACCAGATGGAAGATGACGATTGGGAAGACGTATCTGCGCCTCCCGCGTTTGCGATTCAAATTACACAAGTCGAAGCGAACATTGCTAAGTGTGACAAGCGAATAGCGGACGAACAGTTTGCCGTGGAAGAGAGTGAAGGTTCGTTACGTCGTCTTTTATTTGGTTTAAAATCGAGATGGCAAAAAGCACAAGACCAGGTATTTGCAAGTGATGCGTCGACGGTGGGTGATCATCTCGGCGACGATGGATTTTATGTACTCGATTGCGAAAAAGAAGATTCTGTTGGACGCCGTTTACGAGTAAGAAGGGATAGAATGGATGCGTTGACGCGGCAACTTTCGAAGAACAACACTTTAGTGAATGCCGCCGTAGCCTCGAAAGGCAGCGGCGTTGAAGCGCAAGAGGAAAATTTGCCGATTTTGCAATCCGCCGCGAAGCAATGGAAAGACAAAATCGATGCAAGCGCCTCGACAGTAAAACCATCGCCCTCGGGAAACAATACAATCAACGAAGACGCGGACCTCGACGGCGATCTCACCGAATCCGATGAAGATGAAGAAACGATGCAAAAAGAGCTCGAAATGCTTCGTGAAGTAGACGCGAACGAAAAGTCCAAGCTTCTCGACAAACAGAAAACAGCCGAGTGGCTGCATTCCAAAGCTGACGAAGCGAAACGCGACAAACACATCTTTTTTACCGTTTCGAACGTGTGCATGGTGTCGTCTTCAGATTTAGTTATCGAAGGTACTCTAGATGTTGCGAAAGACGTGGTCTTCTTTACCGCTAACCGCGATGCGGCGTTGGATTCTATCGACGACGATAAAGAGAACATAGTAAGTCGTTTTTGGAAGTGGCCCGTGAATACCATTGTAGAACTAGTCCACATGCGATGGCGTTTGCGTAATGTTGCCATTGAAATGTACACTAAAGATGGTCGCTCGGTCTTTTTCGCCTTTGCGAACAAGAAACTGAGAGTTGAAGCGTCGGTGAAAATCGCTTCACTCGATGCCTCCATCGTCATTCTTGACCGACGACAAAAAAATCGCACGGCGCAACTGATGCAAAAGAGATGGAAAGAGCGCGAAATATCCACCTTTGATTACTTGATCGCTTTGAATAAACTCGCTGGACGAACATATCACGATTTATCGCAATATCCAGTGTTCCCGTGGATCTTGAGCGATTACGAGTCGGCGACGATTAATCTCGAGGATCCGAAAGTTTATCGAGATTTATCGTTACCCATAGGTGCTTTAAACCCAGTGCGTTTGAAACAGTTCATCGAGCGCTTTAAACAGCTTGAGAGTGACCCTGATGCGTCTATGCCTGCCTTTCATTACGGCTCGCACTACTCATCTGCAGCGGTTGTCTTGTACTTTTTGATTCGATTGGAACCATTTACGAATTTATCGAGGCAATTACAAGGCGGTAAGTTTGACCACTCGGATAGATTATTCTCCGATATTTCGCAAACCTGGAACGCGGTCCTTGAATCTACCGCAGACGTGAAAGAGTTGATCCCGGAGTTTTTCTACCTTCCGGAGTTTCTCGAAAATAGCAACTCGAACGTGTTTGGGAAGCGACAAGACGGCTCCTTAGTCGATACTGTCGTGCTCCCGAAATGGGCCAATGGTAGCACGCGGACATTTATTCAAACTATGCGAGATGCGTTAGAATCCGACCATGTTTCGCATACCATTCACGACTGGATTGATTTGGTCTTTGGCGCGTCGCAACTAGGCGCTCGCGCAAAATCGAAGAAGAATGTGTTTTATTATTTAACGTACGAAGGTGCGGTTGATTTAGACGCAATTGAAGATCCACAGGAACGCTTGGCGATTGAAACGCAAATCGTTAACTTTGGCCAAACGCCCGCGCAGGTGTTTAAACGACCACATCCAAGAAGAATTCCAAGATTGCGAAGGAAACGCGAGGCGTACGCTTCCGTATACGGAGCCTGCTTGAGAGTCTTCAACGGCGAAGAAGATACCGACGACGAAAACGACGATAGGTTCTCCGAACCGTTGAAATTACAAGGTATATTCCAAGACGCGCAATTTGACGGCGCCGCCATTGTCCAACTATCTTACGACCGCGATAAACTCGTGGCGGTTTCCTCGAATCGTAAAATTTGGACCGCGAGAGTCGTTCGCGAAGGCCATAAACTCGATTTCGACTTCCAAGACCAAAACGCGAGAGTCTCTTTGGAACCAATTAACTCGGCGAACAGCAGCACGAAAGACCAACCGTGCAGATCTATCGCGAGAGAAGCAAAAGTTCGTGAACAAATTATCGGTGGCGCTCGAATGCGTACGAAAGGCGATCGATCGTTTGAGGGTGAAATTCCGCTCAGTGCGAACGGGGTTACAACTCTCGATGGCGGCCGAGTCGCCGTTGTGTCTGGTTTTTGGGACGGAACGATACGTGCATACGCTGGCGATGAATTATGCGGGGAAATCGCCTGCTCGAAAGGCCACAGAGACATTGTCGAGTGTTTGGCGATGGACTTACTGCCGCACCCATCGAAACCGTGGAGATTAGATTTTGCCACGGATGGGGGACACACGTTTTCTGGAGGGAGCATATCTGCGGTACAACACCGCGTGTTTGCACCAAACGTGAACAAATCGAACATGAAATATGGGTATTTAGTTTCCGGCGGCGCAGACGCCTCCGTCGGAGTCTGGGAAATCGTAAGCACGCCAAACGGTTTCGGATTACCTGTGCTGCCCAAACTGCAAAAGTTCGGGCACTCAGACGCCATCGTCTCCGTATCTGTCAACGCGTCGCTCGATATCGTCGTCAGTGGATCACTCGACGGAACTTGTCTTTTGCACGACTTGAACGGCATCGGGTCTGGCGGCTCCTCGAACTCAAACACGAACAAAGGCGATCGAAAGTTGAACGATTTCTTCGAGGAGGAACTTTTGAGTGACGCGGTACCGTTACCATCGCCGTCGGATGATATCGACGGGAAGTATAAAGAAAAAGTATGCGTCCCAGTTTGGTGTTCGATCGCGTTCTCCACGGCGAAGATATTTGTCTTTTGGTCGATCGAGCATCACGCGAACGCAACCACCGGCGTCGCTCATCCTCCCAACGGCGGCGTCCTACGTTCCTACTCCACCAACGGCGCCCTCATCTCCTCCCTCGACGTCTCCCGAAAAGATGCCATAACCTCCTTCTCCTTATCCTCGGACGAAAAATGTATCTTTCTCGCCACCGCCAACGGTTTCGTCAGAGTCGTCGACGCCAAACAAACAGGACTCCAGGTCTTGCACTCGCTGAGAGCGTTTTCGAGCTTTAAAATCACCTCGGTGTGTGACGTCGGTAACTTGCTCTTTGCCGGTTTAGAAGACGGGAAGTTGTGCGTGTGGACGTAAAAGTAGTTTAGAAATAAACGTCTAGAAATACTAGTAGTAGAAATCTAAGAAGAAATAGAATGAATGCCACGCGACGCGCAAAAGCGTTGAAAATCTAAAGAGTTCTCGACCGACCAAAAATCACGAGTAAAATCACTCCTCAATTATTACTCCTATTTGTCTCTGTTTGAATTTGTCGAATTGCCCCAACGACCACACATAAAACACACGACACACACACATAAATACATACATAAATATCTTTATGCCCGCCTCGAGAAGAGCAGGGAACAAACAGAATCGCAGTGATAAAAAGAGACATTCGTTGGACCATTTGTTGCCGTCTTATAAACCGTCTACTACTACACAGAAGAATTCGCCAAATCGAATTTTGAGCAATAAAAGTCCAATTCAACAACAGAAAGCAAACGCGAAGTTTAAGAAGAAGATGCCGACGACGAAGAAGAATCCTCCTCCTCAAAAGCCGGCGGCGAGAACCTCTCGGAGAGGACAACCGCTCGACCCAGCCGTGGCGGCTTTTTTTGACCCGAAAACGAGCGTCACGGCGGAATTGTTAAGTCCAGGAGGCGGTGGTGCAGGAGGAGCAACTTTTTCCCTCAAGAAGAAGAAGAGTAGTAGTAGTACTACTACTACGAAGAAGAACAACAACGAGAAGAAGAACAAACCGTTGCAAGTGAAAAAGACGGTGGCGACGAAAGTGTTGGCCCCGCGAGGGGGAGCGCCGCCTGCAAAGAAGAAGAAGACGCCGGCGAAGAGAGGAGGGAGAGCGGCGCCGGCGGCGAAGAAGACGGCCGTTCCGAAGGCGCCGCAGAACTCGACGCAGTACATCATGGCGGAAAGAAGACGGAAATCGAAGCCGGAAAGACCGATTAAGAGTTTGACGTCGCCGAGAGCGGAACGGCTGGCCAGTCCGGGCGTGCCGCCGAAGAGTAACTTGAACATGTTCGGGAGCATGATGCCGCAAGCGATGAAGGAAGACGAGGAGGAGATGGACGACGGAGAGGATTTGCAAGAGTTAATTGGGGATATTTTCAACGAAAAACCAGTCGCAGTTGCGGCGAAGAGGAAAGTTGGCAACATCGGTGGTCAAGGAGGGAAGAATACCAAGTCTAACGCGGAATCGAACTTATACGACGCGCAGAACACTTTGATCGAGTCGCAGGCGAAGAGAATTGGCGAGTTGCAAAACGAAATCATCCGGTTAAAGATGAAACTGAGAGACTTTGAGGACGAGAAGATGATGGCGGATTCCAACGCCAGTCAGCGTCTGATGGAACGCATGAAAGGCTTATTCAAGTTCTAAAAACGAAAAGTACAGTACTCAATCTACTACTTGTACCTCTACTGGTACCTAGTGATAGCTTTGTTGTTAATTTATTACTATCTAAATGAACCGTATTTCTTCAACACGGCTCGCGCCAAGTCGTCGCATCCGGACGCTCTGTATATCAAGCTCAAGTTATACGCCGCTTCGACGCTTAAATCTGCGTTTTTCGCAAGATCTTTGTTCGTTTTCACAAACTCGTCTTTAATCTCTAAACACTTCTCGTACAAAGGCTGCGCCAAGTACATCAAATTGATTTGGTGTAAAGCTCTCGCGGCGTTGTACGTCGCCTCCATAGGTGATACATCATTTCTTTGTTTCGCCATCGTATTTAACTGACAAATCGCACGCAAAACTCTTGCGTTCTTCTCAGAATCACTAACGCTCAAGTGCGTTTGTACCGCACCGTGAATTTGTGAGCACGCGATGCCCAAACGTACGTTCGGTTCGTTCGGCGCTAAACGCAACGCTTCTCTCGAATGCATGTTCGCCACCGCCCATTGATCGTTCCAGCCGTGGATGTATCCGGACGCTAACAACGCTGGAACTTTCTCGTTTACGGTCGTTTCAGAGTTAGTTGTGTCGAATTCGTTTCCTGGGAACGTGAATGCTTTTACCGCTTTTTTCGCTGTAGCTAAAACTTTCTTGGCGTTGGTGGTGTTACGACACCCGTCGCGCAAGACGATGTTCCACATTTCGAGAATGTCCGGGTACGCGGTTACAACTTTGTTCGCTTGCTCGGCCATGCCGAACGCGTTGCCTTCTAATTGTGAAAGTTTTGTTCGCATGTAACGAATCGCCACGGTTTGTTCTTTGGACAAACCTCGAGGAAAAGACAAACCAACGATTTTGTCCAATATCGAACGCGCTTCTTTCAAACCGCCGTCCAAGAGAAGCGCGTGTAAGACTTGCACGATCATCACGAACTGCGTCGGGTGGCTGAAACTCGCCGTAGAGTCTCTGTGTTTGTTCAAGATATCAATTTGGTCCGTTATTTTCTTCATTTCTTCCTTGAACTCTTTCGCTTCTTTCTCGCGTTGCAATCGCTCCGCTTTGTCCTTTTCGGTCTCTCCTCCCTCGTCATCGACAACGCTATTATTATTCGTCTCTTCGTTTTGTTCCTCCTGTGGTTGTACTTCGCGTTTTTCGGCGGCGATTTCTTCCGAAGTCTTCGTCTCTTCACCCCGTATTTCTCTTTCAATCTCCGCAACCTCTTCTTTCGTCAAGAATTTCTTATCAAGCTCCCGATTTCTTTCCAAACGTTTGTTCTCGAAGCCTCTAAACGCGCCTTTCGACAACGGGACGAGTTCTTCCTTCCTACTACCGCCTCCGTTCCGACCGCCCCATCCGGTCTTTTGCTTCTTCTTCTTCAGCCCATCTTTACCTCCGGTTTTCTTTAAGTACGCGCTATTTCTCGCGTCCTCTATGTTTTGCAAGTGCTTCGCATCCGCTCGTAACTTTTGAATTTGCGCCTTAACGTCCAACGCTTCGTCCAAGATTTGTTGGACCGTTGGTAACGACTCTCTTATAAAGTCATCCATATTTTGTAACGATCGTCGTAATTCCGAAGCTCGTAATAAAACATTATCATCCACGCTATCGTTTACCAGTTCTTCTAAAGATGGCAACATCTCTTTTGCCTTCTCTTCATCCTTCAACTCGTACAAGAAAATCTCCGTCAATTGTACTCTCGCCGCCGAGCTGTGTTTTCTCGTGCTACAAATCTCTTCGTAAACTTGTTTCGCACCTTCCACACCCCTCGCTATTCGCGCACAATCGGCCATTTTCTCCCAAACGTCTGCGCTATCACGCGTTTTGTCGTATATGAGAAGCGCTTTGTACACTTCCATGGCTTTGTGTTGATCGTTGCCGTGTTCTCGATGCGCGTGCGCCAATCGAAACAAATTTTCAGAGCTCAAATCCGGAAATGGAAACACGTTCTTCTCTCCTTTCTCTGCTCGAGGTGCAGCCTTCTCTATCGCGTCCATGATGACATCCGTACACATTCTCCCTACTCTTAACTTTGCTTCGCAATTCTTTTCGTATTTAATCGCGTCTTCGTCTGTTTTGTGTTGCTTGTAAATCCCGGAAAGCATAATCAATGCTCTAGCCTTCATCGCCTCGCAATTCAGCGGGAACGTTTTCATCTCCTTGTACGAAAAATGGCCTTTTTCTTCCCACACTCGACGACATAACTCCACGTATTCGACGACTTTTTCCCACCAATCTAACTCGCTCACTAAATCAATCAAGAACAACATCGTTTTCATGTCCACTCTCGCGGCGTTCTTTCTCGCGTACCCACCTAAAACTTTCGCCGCGTTCGGCTTCAGGCTACACTCCATGCACAAACTCATGCACTTTATGTGCACATCGTACGGATCTATCAAAACATCTTTCGGTCCTAATGATTCTATAATTTGTTCGTACTGCGCAATCGCCTGTCTCTTCTCGCCAAACTCCTCGTACAAATCTGCGCTGTTCAACCTCAACAAATTCCTCTCCGCGTCGTCTAAAATCCCCTCCGACGCTTTCACTGCTCTGCTCAAACAATATATCGCGTGTCGTCTGTTCTCCAACGTCAGCGCCATATCCGCAATTCTCAACCACAACTCCACGTCTTTCTTACTCACGTGCGCCGCGATGGAATAAAAATCCATCGCCTTCGCCATGTCGCCCTTCTCTTCGTAAATCAAACCGAGCGTGTGATACGGACTCGCCTCATGCGGAGCGACCGTGATGCACTCGTGGCACTTCTCGATCGCCTCTTCCACGAAGTTCTGCACGTACAGCATGTTTGCTAATCCTAAAATTTTCTCCGCCTCTGCGCTCACTCGCATCTTCCTCGACACTCTCGTTCTCTTCACCCCGGGAAGGAACACTTTATTCTTCTGTCTGCTCATCGCCGTCATCGGTTTCATGCTCAAAAACGCTTTCGCCTCGGCTGACATCCCAGTCGCCGCGTCCCCGTCGTCCATAGCTTTTAAAACGTCTCGCGTGGTGTACGTCATGTGCGCGTTTTGTAACGCCGTTTTGCGTTGAATTTCCAAGTTCCTCTGCGTGAAGAGCTGCCGTTTTTTTTCCGCGATTTCTTCGTACGATAACGGTTTGTTCGTGTTGTCGTTGTCCTCGTCGTTCGCGTCCTCTTCTTCCTCCTCCTCTTCCAAATATTCTTCGTCTTCGTCTTCGTCTTCGTCTTCCTCCTCGTTGTACTCGTCGTCCGGCGTCCAGCCGGTCGTGAAACGAAACATGATGTTATTTTTTGAATTGGTTTCGAGTGAATTGTGAAGAAAAATTGAAGATGTCTTTGTTTACATCGGGCTACATGTTTTAGTTCTATAAGTCTCTCTCCTTCTCTGCTATCTCTCCATACGATGAATGTTTTAATAATATATAATTGGTTCTTTTCTTTTCTTTATGTTGTGTTTCAAAACAGTGCATTTCTGTTTCTCTGTTTTCAATTCTTCTTCGACCGACCACGCGCGCAAAAGCTCTTCTCTCTTTTTTTAGTTTCCGGCGAGGTACTTTCTGTACTGTTTTCGTCGTCGCTCTTCCACTTGCTCTTGAGCGCGTCGTCTGTACGCTTTCAAGTCCGCGCATCGAGGCACCGGGCACTCGTGCGCGACGCAGCCTTTAGAGTGAACTTGTAATAACGTCCAGATTTTTCGGCACAAGTGGCATCCGCCAGCCGCTTTGGTTTGACACTTCATCGCGTGTTGGAAGAGTTGTTTCACCTTGGCGCAGTTCGGGTTGTCGCACTTGGCGTTGGCACACGAGGAAGCGTGGACGAGTAAAGCCATGGTTCTTTCGATTTGTTGCTGTCTGGCTTGACGTTCCGCGTCGGTCATTTGTTGCTTTTCGCCTCGGCCTCGGCCTTGGCGTTGCAACGGGTGTTGATGACCAACACGCACGCGGCACTCTTCGCAAATATCAAAGTCAGCGCACTTTGTGCATCTGTAACCGGCACCGGCTTCGAGTTCGCGAGAGCAGACGTTACAAGTAGCCACAAACGCTGGTTCGGATGGGTTATTCAAGTGGTACAACACCATCATCGTCGTGTGCTTCGCGCGACGCAACGAATCGAATTGGAAGTGGTTTCCTTGACACAACGAAAGAAACGCTTGTCGCGTATCGAAAAACTCGGATTGCATGGCTTTGTCCTCTTCCTCTTTGACTTTCTCTTCTTTCACGGCCGGCAACGGCGGGCACTTCTGGCACACCAACTCGCCTCTGCTTAAGAACTTCTTCTCCTCTCTGGGCATGGCGGACTCGATCGAGTTACACTCCTCGCACAGACGCAAAGGATCTTTCGGATTTTCCTCCTTCGGAACGTACAAGTTTTCCTCCGCGACGGTTTTGCGGCAGTTCGTACACTTTGGCGCCAAGTGCGCCAAGATGAAATCGTTGCGCATGGCGGAAATCGTCACGCCGAGTTTTTTCATCAACTCGGAGTCTAAATCACCGTCGACAGACGCCGAGTAGACTTTTTTGTTTGCAGATTTTGCCGCTTTGCGCGCGTTGACTTTCGTGCCCGTCGTGAGCGTCTTCATTTGCTTCTTTTGCTCCTCTTGTTCTGCGATGATGCCTGGGATCCATTCTTCAGCAACGCCGGGAAAATAATCGCCATCAAAGTACGGATAATCTCTCGCCGATCGAACCTCTTGCAAAGAGCCACCTAAATTGTACTCGTCGTAAATGTTCGTCACCGAGTGCACGATGCCTTCCTTGGCGGCGCCGCGGAGCATCTTCATGTACCACTCGCGCAACTTGTCGCTTTTAGGGACTTTTTGCACCTTCGGGTGACAATACAAAATGTAATCGTCACCTTGGAACGGTGGGCACGCCCAAATAAAACACGAGGTGAACCCTCTTTGTTTGGCGTAATCCAGGTAGCCAATCAAAATTTGATGGTACACGAACGTTCTCAGTGCCATCGGTTCGCCGATGCTGGCGACGATACCTTCCGGGCGGAAGTATTTCACCGAGTCCAAATAAGACAAGTAAATGCGTCGTTTGTTCGGGTTCGGACAATCCTCGCCGTACTCTTGGACGTAAATTGCCATCAAACACACGTCCACGCCCTCGATTTTTTGAAAGAGCAAAATGACTCTATTCTTGTACAAAAATTCTTCCGGGAAACCGTCCTTCTTGAACGCATCCATGAACCGCTGTTTCGTGTCGCACTTCTTGTCGGTTTGCGATACGACACGAATGGTTAAATCCTCCGCGGTTGGCACCGTTTCGACCGGTATGCCCAGATGTTTCGCTCTTGCGACACGTTCCTCTGCCAAAGCATCCAAGACGCGCTTCTCCAAATAGTCGCCCAAAACTGTCTTCGTCAACGTCTTGGCCGGTTGCATGGAGTTGGGACGTTCAGACGTCACCGTTCGCTCTTGCTTCTCGATTTGCGATAAAATGCACGTAGGGCACGTGAAATGTGCTTCGCCGTGGGTGTTCTTCCTCCCGTTAAACAAGACACATATTTGGTGATACCAATTGTTGCAGAAATCGCATTGGACCCACGGCTCTTCTAAATCGTCGTCGTTCTTCTTCTTAATCAAAGAGTTCTTCGGGAAGCGTTGGCCTTCGATATCGATGTGGCCTTGGATGGTATTATAACACGGATTACACCACGTGTCCTTACGCATCTCGCCTCCCGGAATGTTTGGGACGTGGTAGTACACTTGACCTCTCTTGATTCTTCCGACGCACGAGTAACAATACATCGGCGGCGGCTCAAACGTTAACCGTTCGACGCCGCAAGCGCGGCAGGAAGACTCCGTAGCGTTGGCAATAATCTTGTCGGCTTCTGCATCGCGTCGTCTCGCGGACATTGGCGCCACAATACCAGGTATTTTCTCTTTCCCTTCCGTCAGTCGTAAAGACGCCAAATGCGTTCGGATCTCCTCCGGCGTGAAACATTCCATTAACGACGTGCCTTCGCCTCCTGGTTTTCTATCCGCGTTTCCGGTCCCTTTCACCATCAACGGCGGAGGCATCAAATCAAACTGCGCTTGCGCCGCCTTGGCGGCCGCTTGTTCAGCTTTCGTCATCTTCTGTTTCTTCCCACCACCTTGCGCCGCCGCAGCCTGTTGCTGCGCGAGCATCGCTTGTTGTTGTTGTCGCTGTTTTAACATCGCCGACCGAACTGGGCCGCACACCGGACAACGCGGATCTTTGCAGTTTTGGTGGTGTTTCAACAACTCTCTGGACGCTAAACATCTCGGGTATTGGCACGTCGGTAACGTGCACTTCAAGACGTGCTCCCATAAGTGCTTTGCCACGTGGCAGTGCGGCGTATACGGACACTTTCCTTCCGCCGCTTGACATTTCGACGCGTGACGAAGGAAGAGCAACCATCGCTGTTGCTTGACAATGTACGCTTTCTTGATTTGCTCGTCGGTTGATCCGGGCGGCGCGGATGCCCCCGGACGGATTTGTTGTTGCGTTTGTTGCGTTTGCTGTGCTTGCTGTGCCGCTTGCTGTGTCGCTTGCTCCTGTTCCGCCGCTAATCGAGCCGCAGCTTGCGCTTTCGTTTCTTTCTTCTTCTTCTTCCCGCCCGCTGCGGCTTGTTGCTGTTTGCTCGTCGCAGCGATCGCTTTCGCTCTCGCCACTTGCGCTTTCTTCTCAGCCGCAGTTAACGGTTTATTGCTAGTTGTAGTTCCTTGGTTAAATTGCGTCATTTGCGCTGCGGTTAATGGAACGCCGTTTGGTCCGAGCATCTGCATCGGCGCGTTGTTCCCGCCGCCCGGCGACCCCGCTTCTTGACCTCTAATTAATCGCTGTCCATTTGCTAAGACGTTCCCAACCCCGTTCATGGGAACCATTTGCCCTGGTGGCGGCATACCACCACTCCCAATCAACGCACCAGGTGGCACCGCTCCGTTCATTCCCATACCGTTCGCGCTTCCAATCAACGCCGGGTTCGGTTGGCCGCCGTTCATAATCTGTTGCTGTTGCTGCTGCGCTTGCGCTTGTTGCTGCTGTTGTTGCATCTGCGCGGCTTTTGCACCGGGCCTCGTCACCATAATCCTCGCCACGGCCTGTAACCTCGCCTCTAACGTATCTTTATCGCAATACTCCTCCTTCGTTCGCGCGCCTCGATACACCGCTTCTTCGAGACGCAACACAAAGTCCGGAAGCTTTTGTTGCCACTCTTTCGTCACGGACGGTTTGCGCTGTTGAAACAAACGTAATCTGTATTATTATACGTATTATCAAATGAAAGAGTAAATCAAGTTCACCTCGTCAGTTCATGTTCTAGTATCAAAGATCTTCAAACGCGTTTTTTAACATCCAATCGATGCGACGTTCGCGCGGCGAAAACAGCTTCTCAAAGAAGACTTTCACGCGTGTATTTGAAAACGAGTTTGGACCAAGAGAGAGAAAACCAAGAAAAAAAAAAACAATCTCGGTTCTTTTCGCCGCGCGACTACGACCAAATAAAACGAATAACAAAACGTACATGTGTTGAATCAAGATTTTCCGTTGTGGAATGTCCTCGTCGCTTTGCCACGTCCGCCATTGCCCGCCTTTTCTTGTCGCCTCGGTCCCGTTGGATGCCATTTCCGATTACTCTTCGCTTTACGCCTTTCTCTCTTTCTTTTCTCTGTTTTTCTCTTTTCTCTTCTTTCAAATTTTTTGTTCGTCTCTTCCTCTTCTGTTCTTTCGTGGCCCTTCTTTCGCCTTCGAAAATTTCTACCCTGCCTTTCGCGCAATCTCGCTCGACCACCGCGTATACTCTTCTTCAACGCGCGCGCGATCCGAAGTTTCTTTCCGATCTTTTTCGCTCCTAACGAGGCAAACGTAATCGAGCCGATCAAATACCGGTGGATTTGATCGGTTTTTTACGACGTAACGTGCTCAAAGAGGACGATGAATGGAACTCTGGTGCGCGGTGGAGATTGGGAGATTTTGATTTGTGAGTGCGTGCCTCTCCAAGCAGCACACAAAGTTTTTGCAGGGAAAAGAGGTGAATTTTTTTTCAAAAGAGGATGAAACCAAAGAGCGACTGTTGCTTTTCTGTGCGCTTCTCTTTCTCTCACTCTCTCTCTCTCTCTGCTTTCTTTCTTATAAGCGCTCTTCTCTCCGACGACGAGAAGAAGAATCATCGCGCGAGATTCTTCTTCTTCTTCTTCTTCTTCTTCTAAAGCTCGTCCTTTCCCTACTTTGTTGGGGAAGTTTTATTACTAAAGACGACACCGCGTACGCCTTTTCTTTCGCAGAGTGGGCGCGTGTGTGTTTTGGTCGTTTTGCTCTCTTCCTCGCGTATTTTCTTTTTTGGTTGTTACTTTCTTTTGGCTCTTTGGCCTGTGCTCTGCTTTTTACTTTGGACGAACGACGAGTTTTTTATCTCCCCAGAAGAAGAAGAAACTCTTTTCCCCTCTTCTATCCAATGCGTGGGAAACACGTTAAAGTTTTTATCATAACACACAACATATAAGAATAGAAAGAAGAAGATGATGTTTTACGGAGTATCATCGTCTGTATCGTCGTCTGTATCGTTCGTATCGTGGATGAGAAGGACAGCAGCAGAGAACAACAACAACCACGGCAGAAGAAGAGCAACGACGACGGCGCAGAAGAAGAATTTGAGGAGGGAAGTCGTGTCGTCGTGTGGTGGGAGTTCGCGGGGGTTGCGAGAAGAACGCAGGCGTCGAAGCGCCCACGCGAAAAGAAGAGAGAAGAAAATAGAGGAGTTCTCCTCCTCGCCGCTGTGGGTCGCGAACGCCGGGTCGTCGGCGAACGCCGAGTCTGAGTTTTACGCCGCCCAAGATGCTCGACACAAGGCGTTCCTCGTCGCCAACGAACTGAAAAAGAAGAAAAAAGTACCAAAAATTGTAAAGAGAACGGTTTCCGCGTTGGTTTTAGGCGTTTTGGCGGCGTTTTTCCTCGGGTTCGGAGGGTGGTTCTGGGTCGCTTTGATCGGTTTGTGCGCGTACGCGTCCGGGACGGAGTATTTCGAGTTGATGTCGAAAGTGAACGAGGAGCTGCCGCACCCGCCGCCGAGGTGGGCGGCAAAGTGGATAACCGCGTGTTCGGTGTTTTTGTGCGTAATCTTGCACGTCTCCGGGGGGAGATCGCTACCAGTGACGATGGCTATGGTTGCCGCGTTTTCCTGCGCGGTTGCGGCGTTAATTTCGAACGAAGAGTCGCACTTCATTGAATTCACGACGACGTTGTTTGGATTATTTTATTGCGGGTTTTTGCCTTCGTTTTGGATTAAACTGAGAGCGATGTCTGGGATTCCGTTGGCAATCGATCGAGCCGGGTCTATCGTTTCCAGTTGGCCATTGCAGCTAGGGGGACCGACAAGTTGGACTTTAGGCGTCTCCATCACGTTGATGACGGTGTTGTGCGTCGTCTCTGCGGACGTCGGGGCGTATTTCAGCGGTAAAAATTTTGGCAAAAAATTCTTCGGGAAGAAGTTGACGACGATTTCGCCGAATAAAACCATCGAAGGCGCCATTGGTGGTGGGATTTTTAGCATCGCGTGTTCCGGAATATGCTGGTATTTGTTGGGGATTCCCGAAGAGTTGTGGAGAACGTTAATTATCGGAGGCTTTATTTACGCGAGTTCAGTTTTCGGAGACTTGTTGCAATCGGTGATGAAGCGCAACGCCGGCGTAAAAGATTCCGGAAAGTTTATCCCCGGTCACGGCGGATTTTTGGACAGATTTGATTCGTACATGTTTACTGGCTCGGTGACGTATTACTTGACGCTCGCTTTAATAGTTGGATTGAATATTCGCCCGAAGTATTTCGGCGCGTAAACAGATTGTGTTTTTAATTATTACTCTTTGCGAAAGAAAAGTCATATCATACATATTCACAAGAACTATATTTTGCTATTTAATCTATGCTCTATTTATGTGTGCTTACGCGCGCCTACGATACATATGTATAAGCTAATTAAACTATTCTTTGCCTACAATTCTCGCTTCCTTAACACTATGTACGAGGTTGTTCCAAAATGCCATCGATCGAACGTAACCACGTCGCAAGTATCTCCTACGCTCTCCCTGACTATCTTTTCTATGTCCTTATTCCAAGCGCATCCCCACTTCTTTTCGTGCATATCAACGTGCGCGTCTAAGATGTTCGAGAGCCAATAGTCGTGCACGCTTCCTTCTGGGGGACGTCCGTGTTCCAACATCAATATCTCGCCGTTTGGTTTCGTCACCCTCGCGAGCTCCTTCACAACCTTCCCTGGATTCGCCGTGGAGCAAAGTCCAAACGTCATCACGACGTAATCAAAACTGTTCGATTTCTGTTTCATCCGCGTCGCGTCGTCCACTTCTGCTTTGATTTCAGTTGTTCCATCGTTACCTACCCGCGAATGAAGAAAAATTTTCTCTCTCGTTTCCTTCACCATCGCCCCCGACGCGTCCGTCAACACCACGCGCTTCAACATCTTCTCCCCAAACGGATACTTGTTCAAATTCCGCCCAGTTCCACACGCCGCTTCCAACACGTCTCCTTTCTTTGCTCTCCGAACTAAACGCGTGCGCAAGAAATCAATGCCGGTGAAAAACTCGTGAAAGTTCAATTCGTCGTCAAACGTTTTCGCCAATTTATCGTACGTTTCGACCGATGATGATTTCGACGGTGTCTTCTTTTTTGTGCTCTCATCACGACGAGAACAACAACAATTTCCCGAAGGTGGTCCGAGCGCGACGCCGTACCCGACGCACAGGCCTACCGATGCCGTCGCCGTCGCCAATCCAGTCGTCAGAAACGAGCGAATAAAACTCATTCTTCATGTCTTGTTGTTTTGACGAAAACGGACCAAACAAGAAAATTTTCCCTTTTATTAGACAGTTGGGTGCACAGTTTTTGTGGAGACAAGAAGGAGGAAAAAAAATCAAAAATCACCCGCAGAATCATCTCCCACATATAGGAGAAAATAATAAGAACACTACTACTCTCTTCTCGTCGACGCGCAAAAAACGGCGGCTCTTTTGTTGTCGTCGTTGTGCTGCCGTGCGTGCGTGCGTGCGCGTGTCGACGTGGACGACGGCTTTTTTTTTCTCGAAGAAGAGAGAGGACTTAGTATATGACGAGAAGAGAGGAGAAGAGGAAGAGGGATGATTTGATTTTTTACGACGCGAATCTGCTGTAGGAGTCGTCGCTTCTTTCTCGCGGGAGTATTAAAATGGAAACGAGACCACCACCACCACCACCATCGGAGGAAAAGGATGAACGCTCGCGTCGGCGCGGTCGTCGTCGTCGGAAAACAGAAAAGAAGCGACGACAGGGAGGAGGAGAGAAGAACAAAAAAAAACAGAACGAAATTCCGATTCTTTTGAGAGCGGTGTACGGTCGTCACGTGTACACGGTGCGAGAGGCGATTCGAAAAGTGTGCGAACAGTTTCGCGGAGCGCCGAAAAGCGTGATGAAAAATTTGGAGGATAAAGAGAGAGATTCGAGAGCGTACGCGAGAGGCGTTTTGGACGAGTCGTTTATAGCGCTACCGGAGAGGTTACCACCGCTGGTGATGAAGAGTTCCGCGGAGGAAGAGGCCGAGGAGGAGGAGGAGGAGGATTTGGGCGCGCGCGGATATCCGACGATGAGTTCGCCTCCGGCTATCGGGAGACCGACGGCGAAGGAACGCGTGGCGACGGTACAGATGAAGTTTTTTAGCGCTCGGCAGAAGCCGAATAACGCGTTATGTTTTGGATTGACCAGGTTTGCCAAAGGAAGAGACGAGAGGAATTGCGTGAATAGCGCCGAGGCGTTTGCGACGAGCACGCATTGGGGGACGTTGTGGGATCGCGTAGGGGACGAGATAGCGGAGTGGTTGATGTTGTACGCGAGTGGGTTCGCGAGTTTGACGTCGACGTCGACATCCACAACGACGGTGAACGCGGAGAAGAGCGTTCGACAGTTATTTGAAACGAGTGGTGCGCCGACGGTGATTGCAAAAGCGAAGAAGAAAAGTAAGAAGCGTTCGAGTGGTCGCCGATTGAGTAGCGAGAAAGAGGAGAGATTGGTTCAAATTCTGGGAAAACCAATCACATCTGAGCATGTGGTTTTTAAGGCGTCTATGGATCGCGCGAACTGTACGTATAAGAAAAGCACGGCGAGCGCGCTGGCCTCTGGGGTGAGTCACCACGAGTCAATGGCGAACTATAGCAGCGTTTTCTCGCAAGGCGCGAAGAAGATGAAGAAGAAACTCACTCCAAAACAGATTAAGAAAGTAAAACGGAGGAAAGCAAAGCGCAAAGAGTACGCCGATATGAAGAAGAAGGCAAAAGAAGGCAATGGAAAGGTAGAAAATGGACAACTACAACAATTGTCGTCGAAAGAAGACGTGACGATGAAACAAACGACGGTGAACGCGAACTTTGTTGTCGTAGGTAACGAGGAAAACTCTGTGCCTGAAGCGACGCCGGAGGAGGACACTCAAACGACGAAGGAAGATACGCCTATTCTGAGCACGCAAGAGCTCGAGGACGATGATTGGTGCATACCAGAAACGCCTTCGCAATCTAACGGTGACGCAGACGACGACGACGACGACGACGACGACGACGCAGGTGTTCAAGGGACAGCAGAAGATGATATGAATGATTCTCCAGTCAAAAATAAGAAGCGAGGGAGAGAAACGAGGAAGCCTCGTCCGCCGAGCTGGGTTCGACGCAAACTGGCGAAAGAGCGCGCCGAGGCTGAGGCGAAAGCGAAGGAAACGGCTGACGAGGCGAAAAGAGAAGAAACGAACACCACGAGTTTTATTGCCACCGAAAGTATGGGAGAAGACGAGAAATGGGCCATGCTCGCTCGATACGCGGAACAATCGAAACAACGTAAACTCGAACGTCTCGCGAAGGAGAAACAAGAACAAATCCAACAAGCCGAGTTGAAAGCAAAAGCCTCGCGCGTAATTGGCAAACAGACGAAGAGAAAGAACGCTAAGAAGACAGTTGACGCGAACCACCCAAGAAATATAGTGTTAGATCGATCTCCGGCGTTATATTGCTCGACATTTTCCAAACGACCTGGTTTTCCTGCGAAACATATTCTTCGATGCAACGGGTCGAGCATAAACGCTTCGCGTAAACTGTATGCAGATATCTTTGGAGCGAAGAAGCGGAAAGTAAAAACACCACTGATGCATCAACAACGAATCAACGATCCGCGAAAGGTTATGAGTCAAGCGCCGTCGAGCTACATGTCCTCCGAGCATCAAGAAATCATCCCGACGCAGCTCTCGCAGAAAAGCCCGCGAATGACCATACGCATCTCAAAATCGCACCGGAAAAATGTTTTA
>Ga0213862_10000196_pt1 | contig 25408 bp, 31 predicted proteins | sample PICome_7_FD_160092 | JGI IMG/M metagenome (GOLD analysis project Ga0213862, IMG submission 160092) | Coastal seawater microbial communities near Pivers Island, North Carolina, United States - PICO266 | ecosystem: Environmental > Aquatic > Marine > Coastal | place: USA: North Carolina... | reverse complement strand
AGTAAATCTCTTAGATTTTACACCTGGTAATCCGTTTAAAGACTCAACTTCTAGACCAGTATCATCAGCAAAACAATTTAATTGATATTTATCACTTATATATTCTGCTTTTAAAATAGCGTTAGCCTCAATAGTTTTTTTATTTTCAATTATCTCATCAAAGCAGTTGATTTGATTTAGACCTAAGACTTTTATTTTATTTGAAATTAAATTTTGAATTTCAATAACTTTATTATCATTGTGAGTTGCAAAAACTAGATTCATTATTTGTGATGGTATGGTTCATTATTTAAAATACTGTAAGCTCTATAAAGTTGTTCAGTAAAAAACAATCTTATCATTTCATGAGAGAAAGTCATTTTAGATAAAGATAATTTAAAGTTAGATCTAGCTATAATATCATTTGAAAATCCATATGGACCTCCAATTATAAAGTACAAGTTTTTTAATCCAGAATTCATTTTTTTTTGAATATATTTTGAAAAGTTTACTGATCCATATTCAATTCCATTTTCATCTAATAATATAACATAATCATTCTTCTTTAATTTTGATAAAACTAACCTTGCCTCTTCTTCCTTTTGAGTGTATTTGTTACTATTTTTTTTTGGATCTTTTAAAACAATAATTTCAAAATTAACATAATGATTTAATTTTTTAGAATATAAATTAATCAGATCGTTTAAGTTATTATTATTAGTTTTTCCAATAACTAAAAGTTTTACATTCATAAATAAAATTTAATTGTATTTTTATAAATATATCCTTTTTTATTTTTATGATTAATGATCAATCAAAAAATTATAAACAAAACTTTCTAATAAAAATATTAGTTAAATTATTAAAAAGAATTAAACTTTCTTTTTTAAATGAATTTTCCTTATATGATTTATTAAAACTATACATTGGAGGTATAATAAAAGGAGCGCTTACAACAAGAGCTAGTTCAATAACTTTAAGTTTTTTTATGGCTATTTTCCCATTTGTGATTTTTATTATTGCAGTAATTCCTTACATTCCTGTAGAAAATTTTAGAAATGATTTTTTTAATTTTTTAGACTCCATTTTACCACCAACAACAACTGAGTTTTTTATAACTAATATTTTTGAAACTATTAATTCATCTGAAAATGGTGGACTTCTTTCTACTACATTTTTGATTGCATTATTTTTAATGGCCAATGGTATAAACTCTGTGTTTTATGGTTTTCAAAATTCTTATCATCAGACATTGAATAGGAGTTTTATTCGTCAATATTTAATTTCTTTTGTATTGGCTATTGGTTTTTCAGTTTTATTAATTTGCATCATACTATTAGTTGGAATTGTTAATATATATGTTTTAAATAATCTTGAATATTATGGATTGATTGAAAACTCTCAAGCCGTTAATGGATTAATTGTAATTAAGAATATTTTTATAATAATGATGATCTATTTTTCTACCTCTATACTTTATTATTTTGGAGATAATGAAATAAAATATATCAAGATTTTTTCTGTCGGAGCAGTTGTAACAACGTCATTATTTATAGTTAATTCCTATTTATTTAGTATGTATGTAACAAAATTTTCCTCCTACAACCAATTATATGGATCTATTGGAGCTTTATTAATTTTGTTAGTGTTTATTTGGCTTAATTCAAATATTCTATTACTTGGATTTGAATTAAATACATCTATAAATTTTTTTAAAAATAAGAACAAATAGGTTTATATCTCTATGAATTATTATGTTGATCTTATTTTACCAGTACCATTAAATCAAACTTTTACCTATGAAATAAATAAGTCAGAGTATGATTTTATTCAAACTGGTGTAAGAATCGCTGTTCCCTTTGGTAAAAGTAGAATTATTACTGGAATCGTAGATAAAATATATTGCAATAATGATATAATTCATTTGGTAAAACCTATCTATCAAATTATTGATCAATATCCTTTAGTTTCAAAAATGAACATATCTTTTTGGCACTGGATTTCAAATTATTATTTAAGTCCTATAGGAGACGTAATGAAAGCGTCTGTTCCATCGGTTTTATTATTTAAGAGTGAATCTGTTATTAGTCTTGTTAATGAAAATTATAATAGTAGTAATAAATCTAAACTAACTGACGATGAATATTTAATTTGTGAAGCACTTCATGTGAAAGATAAATTAAGTATTGATGATATATATAATATTTTAAGTAAAAAAAATATTTTTAAAATTGTTAAAGCTCTTAATGAGAAAAGATTAATTAACATTGATGAAGAGTTGTATTCAAAATATAAAGTTAAGACAAATAGATTTGTTAGTCTTAATAATATTTATTTAAGAGAAGATGATTTTTTGAGACTAAGAATTTTATTGAAAAGATCTGTGAAACAATTAAAACTTGTTAATTTTTTTATTAATCAAGATTTGAACTTTAAAATTCTAGTAAATTCTTTGAAAAAGGATCATGGATACTCGTCTTCAGTAATTAAAACCTTAATTGATAAAAATATTCTTCTGGAGCATCATGTTGAAGTTGATCGATATAAATTTAATATTAATAAACATAAACAAATTAATTCATTAAGTAATGATCAAGAGCTGTCATTCAAAAAAATAATATCTTACTTTAATACTAACTTACCAGTCTTATTTTATGGTATAACTTCATCTGGTAAGACAGAGGTTTATATTAAAATAATTTCAAATTTTTTAAAAAATAATAATCAAATCTTATATCTAGTTCCAGAAATTGCTTTAACAACACAAATAGTTAGCAGGCTTCGTTTGGTTTTTGGTGATAAAGTTTTGGTTTATCATTCTGGTTTTTCAATTAATCAAAGAGTAGAGGTTTGGAAAAAAATTTCAAAAAATGACCAACCTCAGTTAATAATAGGAGCAAGGTCTTCTCTAATGTTACCATTTACAAATCTAAAACTTATAATTGTAGATGAAGAACATGAGCAAAGTTATAAGCAGCAAGAACCATCACCTAGATATAATGCAAGAGATTCTTCAGTTGTATTAGCTAAGATGAATGATGCAAATATTTTATTAGGATCTGCTACACCAAGTTTAGAGTCATATACTAATGCAATTAAAGAAAATAAATATGCTCTAGTTGAGTTAAAGACAAGATTTAATAATATTCTTTTACCTGAAGTTAAATTAGTTGATTTAAAGCTTAAATACTCAAAAAAATTAATGAATGGTCATTTTAGTGACACCTTGATTGATGAAATATTTAATGTTGTCAGTAATCAAAACCAAGTAATTTTATATCAAAATAGAAGAGGTTACTCTCCTGTTTTAGAATGTGAAGATTGTGGCACATCACCAAAATGTATTAATTGTGATGTAAGTCTAACTTATCATTTACGAAATAATATTTTAGTATGTCATTATTGTGGATATACGAATTCTCAAACTAACTCTTGTCATAGTTGTAATTCAGTAAAGATTACTTCTGTTGGTTTTGGTACAGAACAAGTTGAAGAGGAAATAAAAAATTTATTTCCAAACTATAGAGTCAGTAGATTAGATTACGATACTACAAGAAAAAAAAATAGTTTCGAAAATATAATTTCTGATTTTGAAAATCAAAAAATTGATATTTTAATTGGTACCCAAATGATTAGTAAAGGTCTAGATTTCAAAAATGTTCAATTAGTTGGTATTTTAAATGCAGATAATTCTTTAAATTTTCCTGATTTTAGAGCTTACGAGAGAAGTTTTCAATCTATACAGCAGGTTGCTGGAAGAGCAGGAAGATCTATACAAAGAGGAAAAGTTATTATTCAGACATTTAATCCAAAACATAAAATATTAGAAAATATTATTAATGATGATTATGCTTCTATGTACGATCAAGAAATGAAAGAAAGAGTAAAATACAATTATCCTCCAAATTGTAGACTGATAAAAATAACTTTAAAACATAAGGATTATAATTTAATTAATGAATCATCTTTATGGTTATCTAATTATCTAAAAAATATTTTAAAAAAAAATGTACTAGGCCCCGAATTTCCTTATGTTATGAGAATTAGAAATAAATTTCAAAAAAATATTTTAATAAAAATTCAAAAAAATCAATCTATGAGTGCCGTAAAACAAATTATTAATAAATCTAAAAATAGTTTAATAAGTATTTCATCTTACAGGTCAATTAGGGTAGTTGTAAATATAGATTGTTATTAATTTAAATTATTTACTTTCAATGCAGTTTCTAAATCTTGTTTTTTATTTCTACTAAGAGGGATATTTTTTGAACCAATAATAACAAATTTACTTTCGTAAAGGTCAATTTTTTTTAGATTTACTATGTAAGATTTATGAATTCTAAGAAATATATTATTTGGTAATTCACTTTCAAATGATTTTAAAGATGATAAAATTACAATTTTTTCTGAATTTGTGACCAATCGAATATAATCCCCTAATCCTTCTATCCATAATATATCAGAGAGAAAAACTTTACGTTTCTTTAAATTACTTTTAACATAAATATGATTTCCGTTTTTTGTTTCAGGAAATAAAGTATGTGATTTTTTAATAGATAATTTTAATCTATTTTCGTCTACTGGTTTTTTTAAATAATCTAGGCAATTGTAATTAAATGATCTGAATGCTAAATCAGTATTATAACTTGTAAAAATTATTTTAATTCTATCTTTTAAGTTATCTAAGAAAGAAAATGAATTTTCATAATCCTTTCCTATATTTAAAAAAATTAAATCTATAGAATTTTTTTCGATATATACTTTTGCATCAATGGTACTCGAGAACTTTCCAACAATTTTAATATTGGCGTACTTTTTAATCATTAAGTTTAAAGAATTTAAATCACTGATATTTTCATCTATTAATACACAATTCATATGATTATATTAATCCAAACTAAAAATAACAATTAACCACGAGTAATTAAAATAATTTTTTAAATTGATTTTATAGAGTTTAATAATTGTAGATATGAGATAAAATAACTATTTTTGCAGCCGTTTATTAACAAATAAAATTATTATGAATCATTATGAAACTGTTTTCATCTTAAATCCCGTTTTATCTGAAGATCAGATAAAGGAAACAGTTAAGAAATACGAAAGTTTTCTTACCTCAAATGGAGCCAAGATGATATTTACTGAAGATTGGGGACTTAAAAAACTAGCCTACCCAATTCAAAACAAAAAAAGCGGCTTTTATCACCTGTTTGAATTTCAATCAGACGGGTCTGTAGTTAATCCTCTCGAAACTGAATTTAAAAGAGATGAAAGATTTATGCGTTTTTTAACCGTAAAAATGGATAAACATGCTATCTCATGGGCAGAAAGAAGAAGAGAAAAATTAAAAGTTAAATCATAAGTTATGGCTACATTAGAACAACAAGCAAAAGGAAAAAAAGATGGCGAAATCAGATATCTTACGCCTCTACAAATCGATACTAGTAAAAATAAAAAATATTGTAGATTTAAAAAATCAGGTATTAAGTACATTGATTATAAAGATCCAGATTTTTTGATCAAATTCGTTAATGAGCAGGGTAAATTATTACCTAGAAGACTCACTGGTACTTCTTTGAAATTTCAAAGGAAAGTTTCAGTTGCAGTCAAAAGAGCAAGACATTTAGCAATAATGCCTTATGTTGCAGATTTAATGAAATAAAAATATATATTATGGAACTTATATTAAAAATAGACGTTGAAGGAGTTGGATTTAAAGATGACATTGTTAAGGTGAAAAATGGTTTTGGTAGAAATTATTTAATTCCAAATGGTTCAGCTATTCTAGCTACTTCCTCTGCAAAAAAAGTTTTAGCAGAGAATTTAAAACAAAGAGCTTTCAAAGAGAAAAAGATAATTGATGATGCAACAAAATTATCAAAAAAGATCTCTGCCTTAGATCTAAAGATAAAATCTAAAGTTGGTCAAGGAGTTAAATTATTTGGATCAATTAATAATATTGACTTACAAAAGTCTCTAGAAACTAATGGTTTTGAAATTGATAAAAAACAAATTATGATTCCTGGAAGTTCAATTAAACAATTAGGAAAATATACAGCATCTGTTCGTTTGCACAGAGAAGTGATTTCTGATTTATCATTTGAAATTATTCCAGAAAACAAATAATAATTACTTAATCCTTATTTAAAAACCTCAATTTATTGAGGTTTTTTTTATTAAATGCATGAAATATTCAAGATTAACTACCGAACAATTCAAAGAATTACATAAAGAATTTGTTCAATTTTTATCTGCTAATTCTATTACCGGAAATGATTGGACTGAATTAAAAAAAACAAATATTGAAAAAGTTGAAAATATTTTAGATTTATTTAGTGATATTGTTTGGGAGAAAGTCCTTTCTAATACTAATTATTTAGAAAATATTTCAAAAAATCATATTTATCTTTTTTCTTTTGATAATTCTAAAATATATTTTATTGCTATTTATACTGAGATTTTGGATGTTGATTTTACTAATGAAATTGGGTTCAATTGGTTAAGAGATAATTTATTAGATGATAAGGTTAAAATATATAATTCCAGTAAAGATTATTCAGATAATATTTTAAATGATAAATTTGAACTTATTCAGAAGGGTGGTGTCATTACTAATGGAAACTTATTCAAATATTTTAACGAATTAATTATTAACTAGCTTTATTGTTTATTAATAATTGTATATATTTCTATTATGAATGTAAAAGCTACTACATGTAAAGGTACACGAGATTTTAATTCATCTTCAGTTTACAAACGTGAATACATAATTAATATTATTAAATCTTGTTTTCGTAATTATGGTTTTTCACCTATAGAAACTCCTAGCTTTGAAAATTCTAACACTCTTTTAGGAAAGTATGGTGATGAAGGAGATCGATTAATATTCAAAATTTTAAAGTCTGGTAACTTTCTAAAAGATGTAGATATTAATATTTTATCAAATCCAATTGACAATTTAAATATTCTTTCTAAGAATATTTCTGACAAGGCTTTACGCTATGATTTGACCATTCCATTTGCTAGATATGTAGTTCAAAATCAAAACGAAATTCATTTACCATTTAAAAGATATCAAATTCAACTAGTCTGGAGAGCTGATAGACCACAAAATGGAAGATTTAGAGAATTTCTTCAGTGTGATGCTGATGTTATTGGTTCTAAATCATTGTTACAAGAAGTTGATTTCATTCATTTATTTCATGATGTTTTTAATAAGCTTAGGGTTCCAAACTTTAAGATTAGAATCAATCATAGAAAAATATTACTCGGTTTGTCTGAAATTCTGGACTTAAAAGATAAGTTTATTGATTTAACAGTAATTTTAGATAAAATTGACAAAATGGGTATTGATAAAGTAGTCGATGAAGTTTTGAAAATTGGATTAAAGTCATCTTTAAAACCTACTTTAATTGATTATTTAAATATTACTGGGTCCTTTAATGATAGAATAAATTATTTAAAAAACATATTAGCTGAATCAAAAATTGGCATGGAGGGAATTGAAGATCTAAGTTATGTTTATGATAATATTGCTAAACAAAAATTAGATAATAATTCTTTAGAGTTAGATATTTCCTTAGCTAGAGGTCTTAATTATTACACAGGTGTAATTTATGAAGTTAGCACCAATAATAATGTGAAAGTTGGTTCAATTGCAGCTGGAGGTAGATATGATAACCTGACTTCATTATTTGGTTTAAATAATGTTAGTGGTATCGGAATTAGTTTTGGTTTAGACCGAATTTATTTATTAATGGATTCTTTAAAACTTTTTCCTGAAATAGATAAGTTAAATACTAAAGTATTGTTTATTAATCTAAATAAGAATTTTGATCAATTCGTTATCAATGCCGTTACCGAGTTAAGAGACAATAATATTAATACAGATTTCTATCCTGATATAGTTAATCTAAAAAAACAACTAAAGTATGCTAATAATATTAAAGTGAAGTATGTTGTTATAGTAGGTGAAAATGAATTTAAAAAATCAAAATATCTTCTTAAAGATATGTATGATGGATCACAGTCAGAGCATACATTGAAGAGTTTAATTGAAAAGCTTAAATAAAAATAATAGTAGCGAGACCGAGATTTGAACTCGGGACCTCCGGGTTATGAATCCGACGCTCTAACCAACTGAGCTATCTCGCCATTATATAAGAGGGTGCAAATATAAAATTAAAATTAATTTACAACAATATTTGTTTACTTAATTATTTATAATTTTTTATTATAAAACTTAATAATTAATGTATATATTACGATTCTTAATACTAAATAAATGAGTGATAAAATTAAATATGAACTTGAATTTCCAATTCAAGCATCTGAAAAGCTTTTATTTCAGTACCTTTCTTCACCATCTGGACTTTCCGAATGGTTTGCTGATAACGTTAATTCAAGAGGTGAGATCTTTATTTTTATATGGGATGGAGCAGAGGAGAGCGCTAAATTATTAACAAGAAAAAATAATCACAAAATTAAATTTAAGTGGTTAGAAGACGAAGACCCTGAAACTTATTTTGAATTTAAAATTCAATTTGATGAAATTACTAAAGATGTTTCTTTAATTGTTACAGATTTTGCAGATGAAGATGAAATTGAAGAGTCCAAAATGTTATGGGCAAATCAAATTGCAGATTTAAAAAAAATATTAGGTTCCTCTTAATTAACTATGGTTAACAATAACGGTAATATTTCCCAAAATAATATTGGCCATATTTCTATTCAAAATTCCAGTTTTCTTACAGGTGATTTTATTTATGAAAATGTAATTATGGATAATAGTTCTATTTTCTTTTTTGAAGATCATTATTTCAATATTGTTTCTACAATGAGAATTGTTAAGATGAAAATTCCAACCAATTTTACACAAGAATTTTTAGAAGAAAATTTATTTAAATTATACTCATCAACTGATTATATTTCTGAAAAAATTATTGTTAAAATTCTTATATCAAGAAATGTTAATAATAATAATGAGTCTATAAAATTCTACATGTATGATATTAAAAAGTTTGATATAATTAATAATTCAATAAATAACACCTATGTGTTAGATGTTTTTAAGGATTATTATAAAAATACAGGATTATTATCCAATTTAAATTTAAATAATCAAATATTACGTAACATTGGTTTAAAATATGCTGCTGAAAATAGCTATGATGATTGTGTTATTTTAAATATAAATAAAACTGTTTGCGAATCAATTAAAGGATCAATTTTTAGATTAAATAAAAATACGGTTGTTACACCTCCATTGAATGATGGTTGTATTGGTTCCATATATAGAACTAAAATAATCCAATTGATTAATGAACTTAATAATTTTAAAATTATTGAAGAATCAATTTCTGTTTTTGATTTACAGAAATCAGATGAGTTATTTGTATTTAACTTGGATAATGGATTTCAAGCTGTTTCAAAATTTAGGAAAAAAGAATTTTCTAAAAACCTTTCAAATTCTTTAAATATTAAATTTAAGGAATTAATTAAATGATGGGTCTTCAGGGCTATTAGACCATAGCTTATATTCTCCTCCTAATTCAATCATTTTATTTTTCCAAGTATTTTTCATGAGCGAAAAAATACTACTTTTAGATATGTTATCGTTAGATTTAACCCAATGACCTTCTTTAATCTCATTTAAAAGTTGTTTAACAGACCACCCTGAATATCCTAAACAAAATTTAATATTATCGGATGTTAATTCTCCGTTATTTATTAATTCTTTGGCTTTTTCAAAATCTCCACTCCAAAATAACTCATCACTTATTTTTAAACTTTTTGGAATTAGTTTGTTTTGATCATGTAAAAAATACAAATTATCTTTACTAACTGGACCTCCATCATATATATTGAAATCTTCACTTATTTCTGGAAAAAGATCGTTAAGTTTATAATTTAGTAATTTATTTAAAATAAACCCTACAATCTCATTTTCAACAGAACAAGAAGTTAATAAAATAATTGATCTATTGAACTGATCATCATTAATATTGCTAGGGTCAGCTATAAGAATATCTCCTTTTTTAAGTTTCAGCATATATTTATATGAATATCGCATTTTCATCAAACTTAAATCCATTTAAAAGATCTTGAATATACATTTTTCTTTTACCTTGAATTTTTATCTCTAATGGAATAATAAAGCCATTGTTTGTTGATATTTTAATTTTTTTCTTTTCTATTATAATTCTTCCAGGGTTAAAATTATTTTTACAAATCTCAATTTCACATGTATATATAATGACTTTTAGCTCAGTTTTAAAATTTATAAGAGTACATGTTGCTCCAGGATTTGGATTTAAACCACGAATTTTATTGAATATTCTTTCAGAATTATTAAACCAATTTATTTTACAATTTTCTTTAGTTAACTTTGGTGCTGTTTTTTTAGAATAACTATCTTGTTGAGGTATTAACTTATATTTTTTATCGAAAATACTTTTAGTAGTTTTAACTAATAATTCTGAACCAATAATCTTTAATCGTTCATGTAATTCACCTGCTGTTTCTTTAGGGCAAATAGTAGTTTTTTTTAAATCAATAATATCACCTGTGTCAATATTCTCATTGAGAAAGAATGTTGTGACTCCAGTTTCTTTTTCTGCGTTAATTATTACCCAATTTATTGGGGCTGCTCCTCTGTAATTAGGTAGAATTGAAGCATGCAGGTTTACTGTTCCAAATTTGGGCATGTTCCATACAGATTTTGGTAACATTCTAAAGGCAACTACTACAAATAATTGACATTTAAATGAATTTAATACTTCTAAAAACAATGGATCTTTTAAATTAGACGGTTGTAATATTTGAAGACCATGTTGTTTTGCATATTTTTTTACTTTAGATTCTCGAATTTTTAAACCTCTACCTGCCGGTTTGTCAAGACTTGTTACAACAGCTTTTACATTAAAATTAGTATTTAATTTTTCAAGAGATGCAACAGCAAAATCAGTTGTGCCAAAAAAAATAATATTATTATTATTATTACGTTTCATAATCATTAATACTCTATTTGAGTTAATATATGATTCATTCTGTTTATTGCACTATCAAATGGTACTTCAATTAAATCATATCCTAAATTTATATAACAAGCTTCAATATATTTATTAATACTAACTAATTCTTGATAACTTTCATATCTTTCAAAATCATTAGTGTAAATTTCTTTCCAAGGTTTAAAAATAAAAACTTTATTATAGCGAAAATTTTCACTAGCAGCTTTAAACTCATTTGAATAATCTGTATTCTTATAATTTAAATATGCTAAAATATCTGGGATTCCTCTATCATAAAAAATACATTTATCGTTAATATCTTTAGCTTCTTTAAACTGATTTATCCTTGACTCTAAGAGTAATTCACTAAACTTTATAGGATTAGATAAAAATAATTGATCTATTCCTTTTTTTTTGAAACCTTTAATGATTTCTCTAGAACTCTCTTTGAAACAAAAATAGCCTTGATTAATTAATTGATTAATTACAGTAGTCTTTCCTGTGCCAGGCCCACCAGTGAATAAGATTCTTTTGTTCATATAAGAATTTTAAGTAAAAATCGTGATTAAATTGTAATACAAAAAATTTAATATATACTATATTTGAAAAATACAGTATTTAATATTTATGGATAAGTCAGATAAATTTTATAATAAATTATTAAATCAACTAAAATTGACAAGTAGTTGGCCTAATAGTTATTTATTTAAATTTATTATTAAATCAAATTTTACTAATTCAAATGATTTGAGAAATATTTTTAATGATTTAAACCCTGAAATATCACTCAAGTCTTCTAAAAATAATAAATATACAAGTATTTCAATTAAAGTTTTTATTGATTCTCCTGAAGAAATTATTAAGAGATATAAAGAGGTTGGGGATAAAATCAAAGGAGTAATATCCCTATAAATAATTACATGTTTCACATTTATTTTGTATTTTGCAATCAATATAAACTTCACTACTTACATAACTTAACTTATTAATTTTGATAGAAAACCTAGAGTATAATACTAAAAGAGAATTTTTAATAATTCCTGAATACGGAAGACATGTCCAAAAGATGATTAATTACGCAACATCAATCAAGGACAAAGATGAAAGAAATAAAGTGTCTAAAGCTATTATTTCAGTTATGGGAAATATGCAACCTCATTTAAGAGATGTTTCAGATTTTCAACATAAATTATGGGATCAATTATTTATAATGTCTGATTTTAAATTAGATGTTGATTCTCCTTATGAAAAGCCATCAAAAGAATTACTAGAAGAAAGACCTGCTCCGTTAAGTTATCCTCAAAACTATCCTAAGTATAGATATTATGGAAATAATATTAAGACTATGATTGATGTAGCAATTACTTGGGAAGATGGAGAAATGAAAGATGCATTGATGTACACTATAGCAAATCATATGAAAAAATGCTTTTTAAATTGGAATAAAGATACAGTTAATGATATTGTTATTTTTAATCAGTTATTTGAATTGTCTGAAGGAAAAATTGATTTAAGAAATTCAAAAGAAGAATTACAAGATTCTTCTTTATTACTTAGAGATAGAAGAAAATATTCTGGAAAAAAAACTTATAAAAAAAATAATAAATCTAGAAAAAGATATTAATAATTTATGCAGTCATTTAGAATTAAAGGTGGTTATAAATTAAAAGGTGAAATTACTCCTCAGGGAGCTAAAAATGAAGCTTTACAAATTCTATGTGCAGTTCTACTAACTGATAAAGAAGTTATTATTAATAATATTCCTAATATTATTGATGTCAATAAATTAATTAATCTTTTAAAAAATTTAGGAGTTAAAGTTAATAAATTAAATCAAAGTTCATATTCTTTTAAAAGTGATGAAATTAATTTATCATATCTAGAATCTGATGAGTTTAAGGTAGATGGAAGAGGTCTAAGAGGATCAATTATGATAGTAGGACCATTGTTAGCCAGATTCGGTAAAGGTTATATTCCAAAACCTGGAGGAGACAAAATTGGAAGAAGAAGATTAGACACACATTTTGAAGGATTAATTAAATTAGGAGCAAAGTTTAGATATAGAAAAGAGGATAATTTTTATGGAGTTGAATCAGATCAACTTATTGGATCTTACATCCTTCTTGATGAAGCTTCAGTAACTGGAACTGCAAATATTTTAATGGCTTCTGTTTTAGCTAAAGGTAAGACTTCTATATATAATGCTGCTTGTGAACCATATATTCAACAATTATGTAAGATGTTGAACAGGATGGGTGCTAATATTTCAGGAATTGGTTCTAATCTTTTAATTATTGAGGGTGTAAATCAATTACAAGGAACTGATCATACAATGCTTCCAGATATGATAGAAATCGGTAGTTGGATTGGTTTAGCTGCTATGACGAAAAGTGAACTAACAATTAAGGATGTTAGTTGGAATAATTTAGGCCAAATTCCAATGATTTTTAGAAAGTTAGGTATTAAGATTACTAAGGTTAATGATGATATTTTAGTTTCTAATAATGAAAATGGATACGAAATTCAAAATTATATTGATGGCTCTATTTTAACTATTTCTGATGCGCCTTGGCCAGGTTTTACACCAGATTTATTAAGTATAATTTTAGTTGTAGCTACTCAAGCGAGAGGAAGTGTTTTAATTCACCAAAAGATGTTTGAGAGTAGGTTATTTTTTGTTGATAAATTAATAGATATGGGAGCTAAAATAATTTTATGTGATCCTCACAGAGCCACAGTAATTGGCCATGATTTTAAATCAATGTTAAAGGCTACTACGATGACATCACCAGATATTAGAGCTGGAATCTCTTTGTTAATTGCTGCTTTATCTGCAAAAGGAACTTCAATAATACACAATATTGAGCAAATTGATAGAGGTTATGAAAATATCGATGAGAGACTTAGAGCTATAGGAGCTAAAATCGAAAGAATTTAATTGTCGTTTACAGGTGGTGGCCCATCTGGAACCATAGCTTCATAAATTTCTTCTCCTTTTCTTTCCAAATATTCTTTTTTTACACTCTCAACTAATTCAGGATTTTGATATAAATCTGACATAGTCATAGCCATTGCTTTGGATGCATGCAGCATACCTTTATGACCTATACTCATTCCTCCACATGCTACAACTGCCCATGAATGCCAAGGAGTACCTAAAGGAGCAGTTGCTACACCTAAATTTATATTTGCAACATTCCAACTTACATCACCAACATCAGTAGAACCACCTCCAGGATTTTCTCGAGTATCTTTTAGTGCTCGAATTTGACTGTCCATTCCTAACTCAGGTTTAAAAGTAACTTCTTGAATTTTTTTTGCAAACTTTATCTCATCCTCTGTATAATTAATAGGTCCTAATATTTCTAAATTTTTTTGCATTACAGCTCCTCCAGTTCTGTTAACTAAAACTTCATATATTCCTGAAATCAATGAAACCTTGTAGTCAACATTTGCTAATATAGCCGCTCCCTCAGCCATCTCAACTACTCTATTATAAACTGGAACCATTCCAGATCTTTTAGTATCACGAACTCTCATCCATAATTTCGAATAATCAGGAACAACATTAACAACTTGACCACCGTCTTGAATATGATAATGCATTCTTACAGTAGGTTTAACATGCTCTCTATAATAATTAACACCAGTAGTATATAATTCTAATGCATCTGACGCACTTCTTCCATTCCATGGATCCATTGAAGCATGTGCAGCTTGTCCAAAAAATTCAATTTTAAAATCAATTAATGCTAAAGAACTTTGAACATCTGCTTCAGTTTGAGCAGCTGGATGCCAACTTAGATTAACATCAACATCATCCCATAAACCATTTTTTACCATCCAAATTTTTCCAAAATATTTTTCTTCACTTGGTGTTCCAAAAAATTTAACTGTACCAGTTATTTTTCCACTTTCGATCAACTCTTTTATTGCAATAGCTGCACCTAGACTTCCAGCTCCAAATAAGTTGTGTCCACATCCATGACCAGCTCCACCATCAATAAGTGGTGACTTAATAGGTTTTGCTTCTTGAGAAATTCCTGGTAAAGCATCAAATTCTCCAAGAACACTAATTACAGGTTTTCCTTGCCCATAGGTTGCTACAAATGCTGTTGGCATTTCAGCTACACCCATTTCAACATTAAAACCATTTTTTCTTGCGTAATCAGCTAAAATTTTCGATGATTCATACTCATTAAAAGCTGTTTCTGCTAATTCCCAAATTTGATCACTCATTTTAATTAAATTAGAAGAGTGTTTATCAATAGATTTCAAAATATGAGAATTGATATTAGATAAATCTATTTGAGAATTTATAAGATTTACTGAAAATAATAGGATAAATATGATTGGAGTATTTTTTTTCATAACTAAATAACTTTAGTTATAAATATAAAAAATTTTTATTTGATATTCTCTAGAGAATTTCTATAGGTCTCTAAACATCTTTGTCTAGCGAACTTATGATCAACAATTGGCGAGCAATAATTAAAATCGTTTAATTCTTTAACCCATTTATTTATATAGTTAAATTCTTTGTCAAATTTTTGTGCTTGTGTTGTAGGGTTAAATATTCTAAAATAAGGTGCTGCATCACATCCAGTTCCTGCTGCCCATTGCCAATTTCCGACATTACTAGACAATTCGTAATCGTTTAATTTTTTTGCAAAATAGGCTTCTCCCCATCTCCAGTCTACTAGTAGGTGTTTACAAAGAAAGCTTGCTGTAATCATCCTTACTCTGTTATGCATAAATCCAGTCTCATTAAGCTCACGCATTCCAGCGTCAACAATAGGATATCCAGTTTTTCCTTCGCACCATTTATTAAATAATTCAGTATTGTTTAACCATTTTATTTTATCATATTTAGGCCTAAAACAACGAGTACTTGTGTATGGAAAAAACCACATTATTTGCATAAAAAACTCTCTCCAAATCAACTCATTAAGGAAGGTCTCATCAGATTTTATTGATTTTTTTACTACTTCACGAATACTAATTGTACCAAATCTTAAATGTGGTCCAATTTTACTAGTTGCATTAATTGAAGGAAAATTTCTTTTTGAATTATAATTATTAATCAAGTTTTGAGAAATATCAAAATTTGGAATAGTTATTTTACTTTTCGTAAAACCAAAATAGTTTATTGATTCAAATTCATAATTTTCAATTCTATAGAAGTTGTTATTTAATTCATTATCCTCAAATAAACTAATATTTAAGTTTGATTTCCACTTTTTCATATATGGTGTATATACTACATAGGGATTTTTATCATCTTTAGTTATTTCATCTTTTTCAAATATTACATGGTCTTTAAATTTTTTGAATTTAATCCCCTTATTACTCAAAAGACTTTCAATTTTGTCATCTCTTTTTCTAGAGTATGGCTCATAATCATCATTGGTGTAAAAAGATTCTATATTGTACTTAACTGTTAGATCATTTATAACATCTTTAGGTTTACCCTTTAAAATTAGTAATTGAGAATTATAATTATCAGTAAGTGAATTATGTATTTTTTTTAATTGGTTATAAATAAAAGAAATCCTAGCATCATCATTATCTAACTCATCAGTTATGTTTTCATCAAAAATAAATATAGGTAATGTTTTATTATTATTTAAAAGTACCTTAGATAAAGCAGTATTGTCATTTAACCTTAAATCTCTTCTAAACCAAAAAATATTAATCTTACCCATATTACATTTTTCCGAAGAGTTCGATTAATTTTTTTCTTCTATATTCAAAAATTTCCTCTAATTTAGGCCTAACTATAATAGGATTTGCAATTCTTCCTATTGTCCCTAGTGGTAATTTATAATCAATTATATCGATCATTTCTGTTCCGCCTTTAATTTCTCTTATAAAGTGTTTATGATGCCATAAAGAGTATGGACCAAATCTTTGTTCGTCAACAAAATAATTTTTATCCTTTACATGAGTTATTTCAGTAACCCATTTTGTTGGTATTCCTAGCAAAGGAGTGACAATGTATTGAATAATTTGACCAGCATACATTTTTGATTCTTCAGGATTTATGATATTAAATCCCATATAATCTGGAGTTATCTTTTTTAAGTTTTTAGGATCACTCAAAAATTCCCACGCTATGTCTTTGCTAATAGGAAGTAGTTGTTTTTTTTTAAATCTGTAAATTTTCATCAATTATAAATTACAATATATAGGTTAAGAGATGTTGCAACTAATAGCCACAATAAATATGGAACTATAAAAATAGATTTCCATTTCATAGTTTTTAAATTAGTATAAAAAATATAGTAAACAGTTAGTGTTAAAAAAGATATATCAATTAACCCTAATTCAGTTAAATGTTGATTAAAGAAAAAATAATTCCAAACTATATTAAGTAAGTATTGAACTAAAATTATTAAAATTAATTTATTTGAAACATTTTTTTGTGACAATAAAGAAAGATATATAGAAAAGCAGATTAATAAAAAACTCCAAGCTAGACCAAAAACCCAACCTGGGGGGGTCCACGGTGCTTTATTAAGACTAATGTACCAATTGGAATTTGAACCATCAGCCATTAAAATATTTCCAATGTAAAATACTAATACAAAGTTTATAAATAAAAATAAAAAAGTCCTTAAAATGGTGATTCTCATTCTAAGTATTTTGTAATTTTTGAACTCATTGGTTTTGTTAATGAATACCAATAATTAATTAATTTTCCTTCTGGACTTACTAAGTATTTTTGGAAATTCCATTTTACACTTGAGCTGTAAGAATTATTTAATGTTTTATCAGTAAGCCATTGATATATAGGATGTTTGTCATTGCCTTTTACTTTAGTTTTTTCAGTCATTACAAATGATACATCGTATTTATTTGAACAAAACTCTTGTATTTGAGTTGATGATCCAGGCTCTTGCGCACCAAACTGATTACTAGGAACTCCGATAACTACTAATTTAGATTTATATTTTTCATACAATTCTTGTAGACCTTCGTATTGGCCAGTAAATCCACACTTTGAGGCAACATTAACAAATAGTATATATTTACCTTTAAATTCTGAGATATTTATTGTACTGTTATCTAAACCATTGATTGAAATATCATAAATTGAATTTTGACTATTCATAATTTGAAAATTAATTAATAGTGCTAATAATAACACTATGTTTTTAAAATTTATCATTAATATTATATTTTGAAAGAGACTATACCTGCGTCTAGATTAAATGTTTGACCAGAAATTGAAGATGAGTCATTTGAAATTAAAAATTTAACCATTTTTGCAACTTCATTCGGAACTAAAATCTTTTTTAACGGATGACGTTCAACCATATTTTCTACTATTTTATCATTTCTAAGAATGTTAGAAGCTAAATCTGTTTTAGTTATCGTTGGAGCAACAGCATTAACTCTAATTTTAGGTGCTAATTCAGCTCCAAGAGTCTTAACTAGCCCATCAACAGCAGATTTAGATGCTGCCACACTTGAATGATATGGCATTCCTAGTTTTGTAGCAACTGTACTAAATAACACAATAGATCCATTATTAGACCTTTTTAGTAATGGTAGATACTTTTGAATTGTCTTAACAGCTCCAATTATATTAATCTCAAAATCATCTCTAAAGTCTTGTAAGGATAATCTAGTGATGGGTTTTAGGTTAATACTTCCTGGGCAATAAACTATTGAATCTAGTTTTTCAAGATCAGGTAATTCATCATGTAAAATATCTACAGTGTAGTTAGAGAGATTAGTATTTGAAACTTTTGGAAGAGATCTACTTAAATTAATAATATGATTTTCTAAAATCATTTCACTTAGGACTTGTTCACCAATACCTTTACTGCCTCCAACTATTAATATATTTTTCATAACTAAGAAGAGGTTGGTCTACCTTTAAGTCTCTTTTCAATTTTTCTTTTTATAAGAGTTAATCTTTTCATTATATCCATTATTTCAGGATCTTTATTCTCTTTATAAATTTCATTAAGATCTAAAATTAAAGCCTTGACTTCTCTTGAGGCTACAATTCTCTCATTAGTAGTTTTATAAGAGGTTTTTCGTGTTTCAAATTCTAGAGCTCTTTCAATTAATTCCATTAATATTCTTATTTGGTATAAACTTACAAAACCTTTTATTAATTAAAATAAATGTTAAAGAAATATTAACATTTATTTTTTCTTAATAAGTATACTTGCTTTAGGTCTTTGGTACCCTTTTCTATCCAAAAGAGTTGGAATAGAGTAACCATCCAGGCCAGTAATTGCTGCAACATTAGCCTTGCAGATATTTAAATATCCATCTTTTTGGATTATATCTTCATTTACAAATAAATCAATTATTTTTCCAATGACTATTGTTGTATTGTTTTCATGAATGTTATATTCATTTACATATTCCATGTGCATTTGAACAGGACTATCTTTAACAAATGGAGGCTTAATATTTTCCTTTATTTCTCTCTCTAAATTAGTTGCATCGAATTCAGAGATATTCTCATCATATCTAGCTGATGTATGATGAGCATCATCCACAATATTTTCAAAAATATGATTTATAGTATAATACTTTGTTTCTTTGATATTTTTATAGGTATTTCTAGGAACTTCTCCAGATGGTCTAACAATAAAGGCTAATAAAGGAGGATTAGAGCCAATGTGTACTACAGAGCTAAAAATAGCAATATTTTCAATATTTTCTTTAGATACAGTTCCAATCAAATTTGCAGGTTTGTAACCAGAACAACTATTAATTAGATTTATCTTAAATATATTATTTAATTTATCTAATTTTTCTTGATTTAAATGTATCATTAATCTTTTTTAGAGTAAAAACCATAGATGAAAGCTGAAAAAACCCCTGCAATTAAAGTAATGATTATATAATATGGGCTAAATGCTAATGACATATTCATCGACTCACTATCTACTATATTTAACAATGAAGGTCCAATTGAAATAGCAGGATTTAAAACAGAGCTTGAAATATCTCCAATTGAATATTGACTAGCTACTACAACTAAACCAATTACCGCTCCATAATAGTTGTTTTCTTTAATTTTTGGGTGAGTTGCAACAAATAATATTGTAAAGACTAATAAAAATGTAAAGACAAATTCTGCTATTAAAAATTGGTTCATATTAAAATTTTCTTTTTCAGGAATGGCATCAAAATAATCATTAGTGATTAAAAAGTAAACTAATGATCCGAATACTGCTCCTAAAATTTGAAATAATACATATAATAAGCAATCTTTTTTAGTTATTTCACCTCTAATAAGCATAGCCAAACTAACAGCTGGATTATAATGAGCTCCGGAAATATGAGCGCCTGTATAAATTAAAGCTGCTAATCCAAGGCCTATGGCAATAGGATTTTGCGAAAGGGCGCTTATAAGTAATAAAAAAAATGTTCCAAAAAATTCAATTGTATATTTTTTCATAATTGTTAATTTATAATTAAAAAAATTGCTTAGCAAAATTAATATTTTAACTTCACAAATTATTAAAAAAATTTAAAATATCATGAAAAGATCAATCCTTATACTATTATTATTAATTACTTCTACTATAAATTCTCAAATTAAAACACCAGACGCTAGCCCAGCTACTACAATTGAACAAAGTGTTGGTTTGACAGATTTTATACTTCAGTTTGCTAGACCATCAGTTAAGGGAAGAGAGGTTTATGGAAATTTAGTGCCTTATGATAAATTATGGAGAACTGGGGCAAACGAAAACTCTGTAATTTCTTTTAATACATCAGTGACGATTGATGGAAAAAGTATTCCAGCTGGTAAGTATTCTATTTATACTATACCTTCAAAAGATACTTGGGAATTTATCTTATACTCAGATTCAAATAATTGGGGATTACCAAATAAATGGGATGAAACTAAAATTGTACTTTCTCATAAAGTATATCCACATAAACTCTCTAAAAAAGTAGAGACATTTAATATCTCATTTGATAAATTAAATAATAATTCATTTACTCTGGGTATCTCATGGGATTATTTATACATACCTATACTATTTGAACTTCCAACTAAAGATACTGTGATATCAAGTATAAATGAAATGCTGAAAAATCCAAATTCATCAGATTTGTATAAAGCCGCAGTTTATTTGTTGCAAGAAAATATTGACCTTAATGATGCTTCATTATATATGGAACAAGCAATTTCAATGATGGATAATCCAAGGTTTTATCACTTAAGACAACAGTCTTTAATTTATGCTGCTCTTAAAGATTATGCAAAAGCAATTGAGATTGCTAAACTATCTCTTGAAAAATCTATTAATGCAGGAAACACAGATTATCAAAAAATGAATCGTGATTCTATTGAAGCTTGGAGTTCAATGTAAATCATTTATTTTTTACTGTAAACTGCACAATTAAGGATATGGTAATTACTAGAGATGCTCCAATAAAATTTAACCATAAATAAGGGACTAAGTCGTTATACCATATAAAGATTATAACTGCTTGAGTAATTAATGCTGATGTAAAAACTGCATTAGATTTTACATATTTAATAAAGAATGCTATTAAAAATATTCCTAATACATTACCATAAAATATGGAACCTATAATATTTACTAGTTCTATTAAATTATCAGCTAGATAAGCTATACATGCAATTAAAATAGCGAAAACACCCCAAATAATAGTAAATATTTTTGTGGCTTTTACAGTTTGTATATCGTTTAATTTATTTTTTTTATTTCTTTTATAAATATCTATAGTGGTAGTGGTAGCTAGCGCATTTAATTCACTAGCTGTTGAGGACATAGCTGCACTAAGCATTACTGCAATTAACAAGCCGATTAATCCTTTTGGTAAGTTATTTAAAATAAAATTTAAAAAAATATAATCAGTATCATTTGATTCAATTTTAATATTCTTGTCATTTGATACTTTATCTATAATTTCTTTTGCACTATTTCTAATATTTTTTTCTTTAACATTTAAATCTTTAATTTCATCAATTAGGTTTGAGTTGGTATTGATATTATTTAAATATTTATTAGTCTTATCTCTTTTTAATTCGTAAACTTCTTTTAATGATGATTCTAGTTGTGAATAGTCTTTTATTTGGTTAGATTCAATGATATTAATTTTTGCTTGAGGATTAAAATTTAATGGTGAAGGGTTGAATTGATAGAAAACAAAAACTAAAATTCCTATTAGTAAAATAAAAAATTGCATTGGTATTTTTAAGATCCCGTTAAATATCATGCCTAGTTGCATCTCTTTTAAAGATTTTCCAGATAAATATCTTTGAACTTGACTTTGATCTGTACCAAAATAAGATAGAGCTAAAAAAGTACCACCAATTAAACCACTCCAAACAGTGTATCTGTTTTCTAAATCAAAAGAAAAATCTAATACTTTCATTTTGTCTCCAATACTAGCTATTTCTATAGCTTGAATAAATGAAACATTTTCAGGAAATGAATTTATAATTATGAAAAATGTTATTATCAATCCAGCAAAAATTACTGACATCTGATATTTTTGAGTGTAACTAACCGCTTTTGTTCCACCTGAAACAGTGTAAATAATTACTAATATTCCTATGGATATATTAAGTAAGTTTAAATTCCATCCAAGAACTGCTGATAAGATTATTGCTGGAGCAAAAATTGTTATTCCTGCTGCTAGACTTCTTTGAATTAGAAATAATAGTGAAGTTAAAGTTCTGGTTTTAATATCAAATCTAGATTCTAAATACTCGTATGCAGTATATACTTTTAATTTATGATATATGGGTATAAAAAATAAACATATAATTACAACAGCAATAGGCAATCCAAAGTAAAATTGTACAAATCCCATACCATCTGTAAATGCTTGTCCAGGTGTTGACAGGAAGGTTATTGCACTAGCTTGTGTAGCCATAACTGAAATACCAACGGTCCACCACTTAGCTTTATTACCGCCTTTTAAATAATCATCAGCAGTCTTAATTCCTCTGGTTTTTATTGTACCATAAATAACAATTAACAGCAGAGTTGTTATAAGAATTAACCAGTCTATATTTTCCATTAATTAAGTTTAGTAGTTATTAGGTAAAAAATTAGAAAGTATAATAAGTTAGCTACTAATAATATGGTATAATAATTATGCCATTTAACTTTTTCTTTTTTCATATTAAATATTTGATAGTTCTTTATATAATAGGTTAGTGGGCAGCCCCATTACATTGTTATATGTACCTTCAATAGATTTTATTGCTACGTATCCTATCCAATCTTGAATTCCATATGATCCAGCTTTATCTAATACATTATAGTTATTAACATAATATTCAACTTCTGAAATTGATAACTCTTTAAATAAAACTTTTGTTATATCATTAAATACAATGTTTTTACTACATGTTCTAATACAAACTGATGTTATTACTTCGTGATACTTACCACTTAATTCTAAGAGCGTTTGTTTAGCATGATTATTATCTAAAGGCTTGCCTATAGCTTTATTATTATGCCAAACAATAGTATCACTAGTTATAAGTAAAGTTTTTTTATTTAAACTTTCGTTAAAAGATTTAGATTTTTTGATAGCGATATAGTCAGTTATTTCTCTTGATTTTAAATGCTCAGGGTAGGATTCGTCTATGTCAAGAGAGATAGTTTTGAAATTGAGATCTAGATCTTTTAAAAATTGTATTCTTCTTGGTGATTTTGATGCTAATATAATATCGTATTTTGACAACTTATCTTTAAGCATAGAATTTAATCAATTTTAGCATTATTAAAGTTATTCCAGCTTTTTTTAATTTTCATAATTTGCTCTATAATATCTCTAACAGCTCCTTTTCCTCCATTTTTATCTGAAACATAATTACTTATTTCTTTCACTTCATTTACCGCATCTTGAGGGCAACAAGCTAGACCAACTAATTTCATAACAGGAATATCAGGAATGTCATCACCCATATACATAATTTTATTCAAATCAGTTGAAGTTGAATCAATATATTTATTTAGTTGATTTAATTTATTATGTGCCCCTAGGTAAATGTGTTTGATCCCAAGAATTTTAAGTCTTTCTCTAACTCCTTCATTTGTACCTCCTGAAATTATTACTAAATTTAGTCCACTTTCAATTGCTGCCTTTAAGGCATAACCATCTTTAACATTCATTTTTCGCAATAACTCCCCATCACTATTAACAATTAAAGATCCGTCAGTTAATACTCCGTCTACATCAAATATTAGTGTGTCGATAGTGTGTAAAATTTCTTTATAGTTTTTCATAATCTTTATTTATTAATGAAGACAATATTTTATAAACAGACTTGTGCTTAATATCTGTCAGATTATTAATATGTTTTTTTATAGTTTCAAAATCTCCTCTAATTGCGGGTCCAGTTTGAACAGACTCTGGATCTAAGGTATTAATTTTATTTGCTGTTTCTAAGATTAATGGTTTTAATATATCAAAATCAATATTATTTTCATCAGTTATTTCTTTAGCAATAGAATACATTTGATTGGTAAAATTATTAACAAATACAGCAGCTAAATGTAGTTTTTCTCTTTGTTTTGAATTTATATTGTAAAATTTTGAATCAATAGAATTACATAGCTTCTCTAAAATTTTAGTATCATCCTTATTTTCACATTCTATACAAAAAGGTGTTTTAATATTGTTGATATCAGAAGATTTACTTATTGTCTGAAGAGGATAGAAAACTGCTCTTCTGTTCTTCGAACTTAGCTCTTTTAAGTTTTTGCTTCCTGAAGTATGACAAATTAATCTATTATTGAATTTAAGTTTTGAGGATACTTCCCTAATTTTATCATCATTAACGGCAATGATATAAATGTCTGCTTCTAATAAATTATTAATATTATTTGTTTTAATTATTGATTTAGGAAAAGAATTAATGTTGGGTAAGTTCCTGTTATACCATTGAATAACGTTTACATCTGTTGATTTTTCAAATCTTTGAACGAGATGATTACCAACATTTCCAGACCCTAATATTACAACCTCTAACATACGGCTAAATTACATATCTAAATGGTTAAAAAAAACTTTATGTTTTTAACAAATAATTATACCTAAATTAGAAATAAAATTTAACATTTATTTGTAAATTTGCACATTCTAAAGGATTTAATATTCTATGTTAAAAAAAATTTATAACATTCTCTTTTCTACTAGGTTAACGGGAATATTATTTATTGTATTCGCTGTTGCGATGGGAATAGGCACATTTTTAGATGCTGGTCAAGATACTTCTCCTACACCATACTCAAGAAATTTAATATTTAATGCTCTTTGGTTTGAGTTAATTATGTTGTTTTTTGTCATAAATTTCACCGGAAACATTTTTAAGTACAATTTACTAAGTATAAAAAAGTGGCCTGTATTATTACTGCACATATCATGGATTTTTATTATTCTTGGAG
>Ga0213862_10000195_pt1 | contig 25465 bp, 38 predicted proteins | sample PICome_7_FD_160092 | JGI IMG/M metagenome (GOLD analysis project Ga0213862, IMG submission 160092) | Coastal seawater microbial communities near Pivers Island, North Carolina, United States - PICO266 | ecosystem: Environmental > Aquatic > Marine > Coastal | place: USA: North Carolina... | reverse complement strand
CTTTTTTGTTCTCGCTGTCAAAATTAAATGTTTAGGTATCAATATCAATATCATATCAGTTTAAGTTCAAACTAAAACCAAAAAACTATGTTTAAATATTATTGTAAAAAGTGTAACGCAAAAAAAAATTTAGAAAAAGCAACGCTTGAAATTTGTGATGGAAAAGTTAGAACAAGAGAGGCACAATGTGAATGCGGTGAATACATGATTGAAGTTGAAAAAGAATTTGGTGTGCCTTATTTGATTAGAACAGAGCCAACACTAACTAAAAAATAATGGCTAGAGGTAGAAAGAAAACTCCAACAGTTTTAAAAGAAATGCAAGGAACTGCAAGAGCTGATAGATTAGTTGAAAATGAAATGACCGCTGATCTTGTTTTGCAACTACCAGAGCCTCCAGAATTACTATCAGAAATAGGAGTTCAAGAATGGTATAAAATAACATCTCAATTATTTAACTTAAAAATGTTGCACAATATTGATTTGAGATTGATTGAAAGTTATTGTAATGAGATGGCTCTTTATATTGAATGTGAAATGGAATTAAGAAAAAATGGTAGGGTTGATGTTTTTAAAAATACTAATGGTGATATAATTAGAACTCAAGCAAAGCCATTTGTTAAAATGAAAAATGATGCTTTAAATAATGCGTTAAAACTTGCATCAAATTTTGGAATTACTCCAAGTGCTAGAGCAAACATTTCTGTTCCAGTTACTAATAATAATACACAAATAAATAATTACTTTGAGTAAATATTACTTTGATAAAAAAGCCGCAGAAAAAGCCATTGGTTTTATTGAAACTTTTGTAACACATACAAAGGGTGAGCTTACTGGTATGCCTTTAAAATTAGAGAAATGGCAAAGTAAAATTGTTGGCGATATATTTGGTTGGAAAAATAAAGAAACAAATCTTAGAAAATATAGAACTGTATTTATTGAAGTGCCAAGAAAGAATGGTAAGTCAACTTTATGTGCAGCCATTGGATTGTATATGCTTTACGCTGATGAAGAAAGAGGGAGTGAAGTTTATAGTGCAGCTGGTGATAGAAGTCAAGCTGGTATTGTTTTTGAAATTGCTAAAGGAATGATTTTGCAGAATCCAGAACTATCTCAAAGAGGCAAAGCATATAGAAACTCAATAGTAAATGAATCAAAGGGAAATTTTTATCAAGCCATAAGTTCAGATTCTAAAACAAAACATGGCTTTAATGCTAACTGCATAATATTTGACGAATTACATACTCAGCCAAATAGAGATTTGTGGGATACATTAACAACATCAACTGGATCAAGAAGGCAGCCATTGACAATTGCAATTACAACAGCTGGTTATGATAAGCAATCTATATGTTATGAGATATATACTTACGCAAAAAAAGTTCTAGAAGGAACTATAAAAGATGAAAGTTTTTATTCTGTTATATATGAATCAGATAATGATGACGATATAACTTTGGAATCAACATGGAAAAAAGCAAATCCAAATTATGGTATTAGTTTAAAAAAAGAATATATGCAAAGGGAAAGCCAAAGAGCTGTTGATGTTCCATCTTATCAAAATACATTTAGGCGTTTAATGTTAAATCAATGGACTGATTCACATAGTGCATGGCTTACATCTGGTGAATGGAATGCTTGTTATCAAGATTTTGATTATAGTATTTTAGAGGGAAAAGAATGTTGGGGCGGTCTTGACTTAGCATCAACTAGAGATTTAACTGCATTTGTTTTATTATTTAATGTTGATGGCAAGTTTGTTTTTATTCCATACATATTTATTCCAGAAGAAAATGCAAAGAAAAGAAGTGAAAGAGATGGGGTTGATTATGTTGCATGGCTAAGAGATGGACATGTTTATGGAACTAGTGGTGATGTTGCTGATTATAATTTTATAAAAGCAAAGATAAATGAGCTATCAAAAAAATATAGAATACAATCCATTTGTTACGACAGATGGAATGCAAGTCAGTTAGTAATTGATTTGCAAAATGATGGAGCTAATATGGACCCATTTGGTCAAGGTTTTAAATCTTTAAGTATGCCGACAAAAACAATGGAGGCTGAGATATTAGCAAAAAATATAATTCACAATAATAACCCATGCATGAATTGGTGTTTAAGTAATACAACTTTGCAAGAGGATCCAGCTGGCAATCTAAAGCCTTCAAAAGCTCGTAGTGTGGACCGCATTGATCCCATTGTTGCATTAATAATGGCTTTGGGTTGTTATCTAACAACTGAGAGTAGTGATAGCGTTTATGATGAAAGAGATATTTTGGTTTTATAAAATGTTAAAAAATAATTGTTAGTTTGTTTTTTTAAAAATGAATTGTATTGTATTATTGTGAAAATAATAATTTCACATTGACTTTACTAGAAAGAATTACAAACGTATTCATTCCTCCTAAAACTCAAAAAAGAGATTTATCTCTTAACACAATTTTTCCAGATGCAAATGTTTTTGATACTGATAAAGCCTTAACGCTTACTGCGGTTTGGTGTGCAATTAGATTACTTGCAGAATCAGTTTCATCACTACCTATTTCTGTTTATACAAAACAAAAAAATGGTGATAAATTAGAAGATACTAAAAGCCCAATTTATAAACTTGTAAAATTCAAGCCTAACTATTATCAAAATAAAATAACTTTCTTTGAGTTCATTATGCTCAGTATTTGTACTGAGGGAAATAGTTATGTGCAAATAGTTAGAAACAATTCTGGAACTCCAGTTCAATTAATATGTTTAGACCCTAGCAATGTTACAGTTGTTGTAAATAATAATGAACTTTTTTATCAAGTTGATGGCGGTGCTGTTTTAGATTCTAGCGACATGCTACATTTTAAAACAATTACAGATGATGGTGTAACTGGATTAAGCCCTATTGATCAATGTGCAAAGGCTTTAAACTGGGGTGTTAGTTTAGAAGAGTTTGGCTCAACATTCTTTTCTAATGGAGCAAAGCCAAGTTCTATTTTACAAACAGATAGAGCTTTAAGTGATACAGCTTTACAAAGATTAAAAACCAGCTTTAATAGTAATTATGGTAAACTAAAAAATAGTAATTCAACTATTGTATTAGAGGAAGGATTAACATTTAAGCCTATCTCAATCAGTCCAGAACAAGCACAGTTTTTAAGCTCAAGACAGTTCAGTATTGAGGAAGTGGCTCGTATCTTCAATTGCCCTCCGCACATGCTCAAAGATTTAAGCAAATCAAGTTTTAATAATATTGAAATGCAATCTCAAGAATTTGTTACATATACTTTGATGCCTTACATTACAAGAATAGAGCAAGAGATGAATTTAAAATTATTTAGAACAAATGAATTAGGTAAAACATTTGTTGAGTTTAATGTAAATGGATTGTTGAGAGGTGATGTTAAGTCAAGAACTGAGGCATATAAAACTGCAATTACAAATGGTTATATGTCAATTAATGAAGTAAGACAAAAAGAAAATATGAACTCTATTGAAGGTGGTGATAAACATTTCATGCAAATGAATATGACAACAATAGACAAAGTGGGTGAAGATGCCTAGCATTCAATGCGACAATGGCAAATGGAAATGGGGTGAAAATGGCTCTTGCATTTATGATTCTAAAAAAGAATCTGATGACGCAAATAGTGATTACAGAGCAATAAGTGATATTGACTTTACTCCAACGCAAGGCATGATTGATGAAGCTAAAAAAGGAAAAGAATGGCGTGAAGAATTTGGTAGAGGTGGAACTGAGGTTGGATTAAAAACAGCCAATATGATTATCAGTAATACTTTAACAGCCGATAGAGTAACAAGAATGTATAGCTATTTAAAAAGGCATGAAGTTGATAAACAAGGTGAAGGTTTTAGTCCAGATGAAGATGGCTTTCCAAGTGCTGGTAGAATTGCATGGGCTTTGTGGGGTGGTGATGCGGCTGTTAAATGGAGTGAAAGAAAAAGAAATGAAATAATTGCAGAGGAAGAAAAAGATGAAAGAAATTTAAAAAATTATAATCAAATGGAAAAAAGAATATTTAATATAGAAACAAGAGTTGATTCAACTGAAGATGGTAGAGATTTAGTTGTTGGTCATGCTAGTGTTTATGATTCAAGGTCAAACAATCTTGGTGGCTTTTATGAGTTTATAGAAAGAGGAGCATTTACTGAAGAACTAATTGCAAACTCTGATGTTAGAGCTTTAATAAATCATGATCCAAATTTAATTCTTGCAAGAAATACATCTGGAACTTTAAATCTAACAGCTGATGAAAGAGGATTAAAATATGAATTTGAAATGCCAGAAACATCTTATGGAAAAGATTTATCTATTTCAATGAAGCGTGGTGATATTACACAAAGCTCATTTGCATTCACTGTGGCTGAAGATGATTGGTCAACTGATGACGAAGGGAACAACATTAGAACAATAAAAAAGATTGATAGGCTTTATGATATTTCTGCTGTGACTTATCCAGCATATAATATGGCAGAAAGTGATTTAGTTGTTGCTAAAAGAGGATTAAAAGAATATCAAGAAAGTTTAGTTGAGGAAACTAAAGAAGAAATTATTGAAGAAAAAGAAAACAATTTAGTGAGAAATTCTCTTATCTCATTAAATATTGAATTAAAAAAGAGAAAATAAATTTAAAAAATTATAAAATGAAAACATCAATTATTTTAAAGGAGGAAAGATCAGACATTATTTCTCAGTTGGAAAACATTAAAGATGTTGCTACAACTGAGGAAAGAGATTTAACCTCTGACGAGAACAGTCAAGTTGATGGATTATTAACAGAAGTTGATAATCTTGATGCAAAGATTGAAAGAGCTGAAAAGTTAGAAACTATCAAGCGTAATGCTGCGGTTGTTTCTGGAGTTACTAGTAATAAAGTTGAAAAAGAAGTAAGAGATTACTCTTTTCAAGATGCTTTAGCTCAAGCTGCAAATGGTAGAATTGAAGGACTTGTAAAAGAAATGGATCAAGAGGCTAGAAATGAGTCAAGATATACTGGTCAATCTTACAAAGGAATTGGAATACCTTCAAGCATATTAACAAGAGCTGCGGTTGAAACTGCTGCTGCAAACTCAACTCAAGTAATGGCTTGGACTGACCAGCTCGAGGCAAATATGGTTTTAGCAGCTGCGGGAAGTAACTTTTACTCTGGAGTTAACAACATGAAATTCCCAGTATTTAGTTCAATAGCTTCAAATTTCCTTCCAGAAAGTGGAGGTACTCAAGTTGATCCAGTTACTGGAACTGCAACATCTTTAACATTAAGCCCAAAGAAATGTATTTCAATTGTAAATGTATCGGCTGAGGCTGTAACTCAAAATGCATCTATTGAAGCTGCATTAAGAAGAAACATGGCACAATCAGTTGCTGCAACAATGGAATCTGCATTCTTAGGAAACGCTGATGTATCTAATGCTCCAACATCTTTATTTTTAGATGCGACATCTTCTGCAACATCTGTTATTTCAGCTGATAATGTTTTAAAAATGGAAACAGATACTTTAGCTGCTGATGTAAATTTAGAAGGGTCAAGAATGGCATACATTCTAAATCCAGCTGCTTATGCAGACGTTAAAGTGTTAGATCAAGTAACAAATGTATCAGCTTTATATGATAATAGAGAAAAAATGTTAAATGGATATTTCTCATTTGTAACATCTAATCTAAACTCTGGTGGAACTGCTTCAAAAACTGCTGCTTTATTTGGAGATTTCTCTAAAGTACACATTGCACAGTTTGGTGGTTTAGATGTGATTTATGACATTTATTCTGGAGCTGGAACTGGTGAGCCAAGATATGTACTAACATCTCTAGTAGATGCTGGAGCTGTACAATCTTCAACTTTCCACAAAAACTTGGAGGCTTAGTATTAATACTTAATTCAGAAAAGGGGTGGTGGACTTACCATCACTCCTTTTTTTATAACTAAATAATATGAAAACATATCAAGTAATAACAGCTGCAACGACATATCCAGTAAGTTTAACTGAGGCAAAATCACATTTAAAAGTTGATACTACCGCAGATGATACTTATATTGAATCTATTATCAAAGCTGCAACACAATTAAGTGAGGAATATACTAATAGGTTTTTTATTGATACAGTTATTGAACAATATGCAAGTAGTTTTGCTGAATTACAAACTTTATTCAAAAGCAAAGTTAGTTCGGTTGCTCATGTTAAATATTATGATAGTGATAATTCTTTGCAGACATTAAGTGCAACTGTTTATGATACTCAATTAAATTATGAGCCATCACAAATACAATTGGCTGATGGACAAAGTTTTCCAACAATAACAAAAAGAAATGATGCTGTTTTAGTAAGATATACAGTTGGATATGGAAGTGCGGCAAGTGATGTCCCAGAAATAATTAAACAAGCAATCCTTTTAACAATAGGCAATTTCTATCAAAACAGAAATAGTGTGGTGATAGGTAGAATTGCAACTGAGCTTCCACAAAATGTAAAATGGTTGCTTGACACATATAAAGTACAAATAGTAGCATGACAATTGGGGAATTAGATAGGAGAGTAACTATTGAATCAGTTAGTACCTCAGCTAATAGCTATGGTGAATTGACTAGAAGTTATGTTGCCTTTAGAACAGTATGGGCTGCAATAGAATGGAAAGGCGGTAGTGAGAAAACAGATGAATCAAGTAAAATAACTGGAATGACTAAGTTGCACATTTATATTAGGAATTTAGATATGAGCAATTTAAGTTTACAATCAAGATTAACTTATGATGGGAAATATTATTTTCCAAAAGTAATTAATCAGATAGATGGAAGAACTGCTTTTTTAGAAATAATTTGTGAAAATAAAGATTAATGGGTTTTTCATTTGGACATAGACATAGAAGTAAAGCGGCTGGATTAGCTGGAACAACTGGAACAATGAATCGTGTTGGTGTCAATGTTATTGGCATGAAAGAATTAAACAATTTCATGGCTCAATTTCCAAAACAATTAAACAATCCAAAAAACTTAACAAGAATATTTAGAGAAAATTCAAAGCCTTTACAAGACAAAATAAAAAGTAATATTTCTGGAACTAAATTTAAAAAAGGAACAACTGGATCAAGTGTATTAGAAAAATCAGTTGGTTTTATAACAACAAAGGCAACAAGACGAATTGGAGGGGGTTATGTAGGTTTAAGAGCAAAAGGAGCTTTTAGTAATAAAAGTGGAAAAAGCGGATTTTATGGTGCATGGATAGAGGTTGGAAGAGATGCACAAAATCCAACATATAAATGGGGACCAGCAAAACCTTTTATAAAACCAGCTTATGAAGAAACAAAAAGATCATTAATGAGTAATATGTTAATAGATGCAAAAAAAGTGATGTTAAAAGAAAGTAAAAAATTAGCTAAATTTGGAACTTTAGGATATTCATAAAATGGAAATAGGAAAAGCAATATATCAAATGTTAACTGAAGAACAATCTTTAATAGCTGTTGGAACTAGGGTGTTTCCTAATGTTGCACCGCAAACAACAGTATTCCCTTTTATTATATATGATGTAACTGGAGTAACTCCAACTGACACAAAAGAAAATGCAAGTACATTAGACATAAATGATTTAACAATAAGTGTTTATGCTGAAACATATTCTCAAGCTGAATTATTGGCTTATGAAGTTAGAGCTTCTTTAGATTATAGGAAATACGAAGTTTATCAAGGTGTAACAATTCAATCTATTAAATTTGTTAGTTATAATGATATATTTGATGACACAAGTGGTGATGCTGGTATTTATAGAAAGGCTTTGGATTTTGAACTTAGACAAGTTAGAACACAGATTTCATAAATAACAAAAACTAAAATATAAAAATAATTATGAAAATAAAATTAGAAAAAAATTGGAGGTATGCTGGTCAAGTTATAATGGCTGGAAATGAAGTAGAAATAAAGAATCAAGAAACCATTGCATATTTAAAAGATAATGGTTACATAAAAGAAAAAAAGGAAAAAAAAAGCAAAGTAAAAATTGCTGAAGAAAATAATTAATTAATATAAAAAATAAAAAAATATGCCTATTTTAAATGGAACTGAATTAAAAGTTTACAGCACTGGAACAACTAATCTTGTTGCCTTTGCTCAAAACTGTACGCTGAATGTTAATCATTCACCAAGAGAAATAACAAACAAAGAATCAGCTGGTAACAAAGAAATATTAGAAGGAGTTAGAGATTTTTCACTTGATATTGATGGTGCTTACGCTTGGACTGACTCAAGTAGTGTAGCTTTAACAAATGGAGCTGATGACTTATTACAAACAAATCTTTTAGCAAACAGATTAAAAGTTGATTTTATCTTTGGTGATACAAATGCAACATCTGATGTAAGTTATGCTGGAAGTGGTTATATTACATCAATGAGTTTTACTGGTGGAACTGAGGACACTGCAACGTATTCAATGACTATTGAGGGGACTGGTGCTTTAACACAAACAGTACAATAAAAATCTAGGTGATTAGCTTAGGCACTGATTTTTGTTTAGTGCCTTTGCTATGATCCTTTTAAACTAAACAAAAAAAATGAATTATACTTTTATAGAAATAGATAAGAAAAAATATCCTATCAAATTTGGATTTAATGCTTTGAGAAAATATAGCACAAAGACAAACACAACATTGCAAGATTTAGATAAACTTGGAACAGATATGACTTTAGATGATGCATTGACTTTAATCTATTGTGGTGTTGAAGATGGTTATAGAGCTGCAAAGCAAGAATGTGAAATAAGTATTGATGATTTGGCTGATTTAATTGATAATGATTATGATTCTATTGGAAAAGCTATGGAAATACTTGCAGAACAAATGGGAGGCAATACTGAAAAAAAGCAAAAAGCCAAGAAGTAAAAGAAAAACTTTCTTGGCGTAAACTTGAAAAGATTGCTTTTGGATATTTAGGAATGGGAGTTGATGAATTTTATGACTACTTACCTAAACATTTTTGGACTAAGTTAGATGGCTTTTATGAGCTTGAAAACATAAGAGAAAGAGGTAGGTGGGAAAGAACAAGATGGCAAACAACATTGTTATTGAATATACAAATAGCAAAAGGTAAAAAGTTAAAGCCAACTGATTTGTTAGAATTTGAATGGGATAAGAAACAAAAAGAATTAGATTATAAAAAGTTGAAAGAAAAAGCTGAGTATATTAAAAAATTATCTGAATATAAAAGTAAATAAAAAATGGCATTAGGATTAGTAGGTAAATTAACTGTAATGTTTGGAGCTGATTTTAAGGGCTTTGATAAAGCTGTTAAAAATGCTACAACAAAACTAAATAGATTTGAAAGAAATGCTAAAAGATTAGGAACTCAGCTTAGCACAAATCTTACATTGCCAATATTAGCGGTTGGAGCTGGAGCTGTAAAACTAGCATCTGATTTTGAGGAATCATTGAATAAAGTAAATGTCAGCTTTGGTGAATCGTCAAAAGAAGTTCAAGATTTTGCAAAAACAACATTAGATAGTTTTGGTATTGCCGAAGGATCAGCTCTTGAAATGGCTGCATTGTTTGGTGACATGGGAACGTCAATGGGCTTAACTCAAAAACAAGCCGCTGGAATGAGTACATCATTAGTTGGTTTAGCTGGTGATTTAGCATCATTTAAAAACATAAGAATTGATGTTGCCCAAACAGCTTTAGCTAGTATTTTCACTGGTGAAACAGAATCTCTAAAAAAACTAGGAGTTGTAATGACTGAAGCAAATTTAAAACAATTTGCTTTAGAACAAGGTATTGCAAAAACAATTAAAGAAATGACACAAGCTGAAAAAGTTCAGCTTAGGTATAATTTTGTTATGGCTCAATCCTCTAATGCTTTGGGTGATTATATTAATACAAGTGATGGGGTTGCTAATAGTACAAGAAGTTTGCAAGAAAGTATTAAAGAATTAGGACAACAATTTGGCACATTATTAATACCATTAGCAAAAGATTTAATTAAATCATTAAAAGGAATTGTTGATGCTTTGAGAGGATTAACTGAAAATCAAAAAGAAGCTATTATATTTTTTAGTAAGCTTGTTGCTGTTATAGGACCATTAGTCACAATATTAGGTGTTTTAGCTGGTGCAATATCGTCAATTATTGCATTATTTACATCTTTAACTGCAACAACTGTTGCGGCTGTTTTAGGTGGTATTGCTGCCGCAGCAAAGTTTGTTATAACAAGATTTGGAGGGTTTAAACAATCTAAAACAAATGTAGATAATTTAACAAGTAGTGTTAAAGAATTAAAAAATATAACAGATCAATTAGGCAATGGAAAAAATAAATTAATTTTTGATCCTAGCGGTGTCAAATCAAAAGATTCTAAAACAAAACCAAAAGGAACAATGATGGCTGCAATGGATTCATTGCCAGTACAAAAGCTAAATGTTGAATTAGGAAAAGTTCCAGATAAATTAAAAAATGTTGAAGCTCCTTTACATAAATTAACACAAGCTCAAAAAGAATATAATGCTGCAACTGAATTATTTGGTGATATTATGTTTGAATCAATGATGAGTGCTGCAAACAGTCAAGAAGGTTTTTTTAGTTCACTAATTCAAAATATTATAAAAGCTGTAAAGCAATTAATGATTCAATTAGCTGTTATGACTGCAATTAACATATTGCTAGGAGGTAGCACAATGACAATAGCAAAGGCATTTAGTATGGCTAAAGGGAGTTTATTAGGATTAGCAAATGGTGGATTAGTTACTGGTCCAACTATGGCTTTAGTAGGTGAAGGAGCTGGAACAAATGCAAGTAATCCAGAAGTTGTTGCACCGCTTGATAAATTAAAAGGAATGATAAATGGAGGAAGTGGCTCACAACAAATTGAGGTGTTTGGGCGTATAAGTGGAAATGACATTTTTATTAGTAATCAAAGAGGTGGATTAGGTAGGTTAAGAACAGTTTAATTTATGGCATTTGGAAAAAAATATTATTCATCATATAAGAGTAATAACGACTTAGATTACTATTTAGAAATCTGGGTGAATGGCTGGGTAAAACCTGAAGTTGAAATGACAATGGCAGAGGGAGGACCAGTAATAGAATATGAAACAGATCAAGAAGATAGGTTTTCTCCTATTTTAAGTTCATCATGTAAAATACCTTTTTTAGTTCAAGATAATGATGAAAGATTATTTATTAATAATTTAAGAACATTATATCAAGAAAGGGAAATTTATATTCATATTTATAGAGCAACATCATCAACATATCAATCAGTTGCACCATTGTGGTCTGGTTTTTGTGTTATGGATATTGGAAAAGGTTTAGATCAAGCATTTCCTTATGTTCAAGAATTAAAATTTGTTGATGGTCTATCATTGTTAAAAGATATTGATTTTGTTGATTTAGATGTAACTGGTGGAACTCCCCCATTTAATGAAAGAGTTCAAGGAAATTATGCTACAGAAAACATGTATTATGGACCAGCAACTTACATTTTTTGGTTTAGAGAAATATTGAAAAAAACTGGTGCATCATTGAGTGGTGCTAATGGGCAAGGAGTTACCCAAGATTATGGATTCACAACTTGCATTAATTGGTATAATGGTGACATGGATAATACTGGACAAAGTGAAGACCCATTAGAAAAAACAAAATGTCAAGTGTCAATGTTCCATAGAAAAGATGACCAAGGTGTTTATTTTCCTGAAAATTGTTACACAGTTTTAAAAGAATTATTAAGACACTGGGGTGCAAGAATAACCTATTGGAAACATGAATTTTGGATTGTACAAATACCAGAATATATAACTGGTGAAAGTGGAACAATAGACAATCCACAAAACAATTTTAGTAGGCTTTACAGTGATACTGGAGCTTTTTTAGGGAGTCAAGATCATTTAGGAAGTACATATTGGACAAGATACTTTCAAGAAATATCTAATGAAAAGATTAGCAAATTAACTGGAACTACTTATGATTATTTGCCTATAATAAAACAAGTAAACGCTAAATTTTTATCATTTGAATCAGAAAATTATTATGGTGGATTTCCTTTTGGGTCAAATCCTTTAGATCAAGAAGTTTTTCAAGGCACAATAAATAGTCCATCAACATCTGATTTTTTATGGCTTTCAATACCTTTGGACTGGACTTGGGATTGTCCAAATTTTTCACTAGGTCATACAGCTGGTTGGTGGTCATCTATAAAATTTAATTTTTATGCCTCTGATGGAACAACTACTTATTATTTACAATATGATGGTTCAAGTCAAACTTTGCCATATTATTGGATTGATAGTTCTAACTGGACTCCTTTAGGTCCTAGGTCTCCAAGATACACAATAAGCTCGAAAAGTTTAAGTGTAACAGCTCATGTTGGTTTTGAACAATCAATTCCATTTAAAGATGAAAATGGCAATGCAATTACAATGTCTGGAGCATGGAGCTTTTTTTTAGATTTAGAAAAAGTTGGAACAACATCTGGTTATGGAAATTCTGGTAGTAATCCTGGTTGTTTTTATCTTAATTTTAGTGGATATGGAAGTCCACAAAGAATGAGAAATCCCAATGTTGGGATTATTTTACCAACTCTTAGTGGACCATTAAATTCTGGAACTGTAAGTTGGTCTAATTCATTGGAAGACCCAGCTGGTCAGATTAATATTAGCACAATATCAAATCCAGCTGGTTTTAATGCTGGAACTATAATTGATGATATTAGGTTTGCAACAACATCACCTTTTCTTGGATTATTACAAACATTAACAAATGGTCAAAGCTCTTCTTATGGTGAAACATTTAACACTATAAATGATACAAGTGCAGAAACAAAGGCAAATTCAGAGCAATTTAATTTTGGTCAATTGTTATGGGGTGATTCTATTGAGTTTGCAAGAAGTAGTTTACAAGTTGATGATGGAACAGATTATGTAAACACAAATTCAAGCGGTTTGTGGGGTGTTGGAACATTAACTGGAACTAAAACATTTACTCAATTATTAATTGATGAATTTTTATATGGTCAAACTAAAATAGTTATTACTCCAACAATGAGATTAGCTGTTGGTGTTGCAAATAAAAATCAAACTGAGGGAACTGCAACAAGACCAAGATATGTCAATCCAATTGGTAAATTAAGAGAAACAAGAGAAACTGCTGATCCAGAGTATATTTTTAGAAGAGGTAAATTTTATACTTTATTAGATGAATGGGATTATGAAGGTTATCAAATAATAAGAAATGTAGTATCAACAAGCAATCAAAATAATAACATTGGAAATTTAGGTGGCAATCAATTAAATGCTCCTAACAATTCAGCAATGTTAATTAATCCAGTAAGTCAAGCATTAGCTCAAAACAGTCCAATTGCATATTTAAGTGCAACAATTCCATCAACTGGCTCAAATGTAGCTGTTAATGGAAACTTTAATGTTGCAACTGGTTGGACACTAGGAACTGGTTGGAGTATTGATACAACTGCAAAAAAAGCTAATTTTACTGCAACTGGCTCAACAAGTGATTTAGTTCAATCAGTATTAACTGAAGAGCTTACTTATCAAATAAATTTTAAAGTAGTTGTTACCGCTGGGACTTTATTAGTAAAAGCTGGAACTACTGGAACAACAGAAACAATTACATCATCTGGTGATTATTCTATTTATTTAACTTGCGAAGGCTCAAGTGATATTAAATTTCAAGCTGGAACAACATTCACTGGGTCTATAACTTACATTACTTTAAGAGATCAAAAATCATTAAGCTCTGTTCCAATTAATGCAATAGGAACAGCTGTATTTAAAACTGGTGATACATTTAATTTAATTAACTCAAATGATGACCAGCCATTAGCTTTAACAGTAACATCAAATCAGGGGTCAACAGATACATCAATAAGTGTTTCTTCAACTCCATTATATGCTGACATAGATGCTGGGTCATATTTACTTATTAACCAAGAGGATTTATCAGCTCAATACCAAAACAAAACAAAAGGAACAGTTGGTGGCTTTGATATTACTGCAACAAGTATTGATTCTGGTAGTGTTGCAATTAGTAGTTATATAGATGACGATAGTTTTGGAACTGCAAGTGCTACAAGTTTAGCAACAAGTGAAAGTATAAAGGCATACGTTGATACGCAAGTTGGCTCTGCGGATACATTGCAGGAGGTGACGGATTTAGGAAACACAACGACTAACAGCATAATGATTGGTAGTTCTTCTACTCCTCAAGGTGAATTGCATATTGTAGGACAATCGGGTAGTCAAGCAAGAATATATGTTTCAGATGTTGATGTTGGAGTTGGTGCAACTGATAGTTTGTTAATTACAAAAAGTGGCTCAACATCATATATATATAATAGAGATTCTAATAGTAGCTTGTATTTAGGAGCAAATGATGTTTCAAATGTATTAGTTATAACAAACAATTCAAACGTACTAATTGGAACAACAACTGATGATGGCTCTAGTAAACTGCAAGTTACTGGCGATATAAAAACTAGTGGGAATGTTGTAATACCTTATGATGGGTTTTTAAAAACATCTAACAACAACATGAATTTTATAGAACTATATAATGGCTCAGATGCTTCTATGATATTTAGAATGGGGCACCCAACTGTTGGTAGGTTTCAATTCTTAAATAGTAGTGATACAGAAGTTTTTACAATAGATGCAAGAAATGAAAGGGTAGGAATTGGAACAACGAGTCCATCTTTAAAATTAGATGTAATTGGTAACTATGATGCTACCCCAGTAAAATTTTTAAGACATGCTACTTATGGAAATATAATTAGATTAGGAAGAAATGGTGTTAGTGAAACAGCCCATATTGGTTATCCAGCAGATGCAACTTTAAATTTTTCAACTGGTGGCTCAGAAAGAATGCGTTTGACATCTGGTGGAAATCTACTCATTGGAGACACATCAAATGTTGACGAAGGAAAATTACAAGTATTTGGAGACATAAATATTAGAAATGCTAATGGAAGTAATCCAACTGATGCTGGTAGCTTATATTTTGGTGAAACTGGTGGAGTATGGGGTACAAGTTTATATGGTTTTAGAATTAATTTAGATGGTAGTGCTAATAATTTACAAATACAAAGTGCAGCAACATCAACTGTAAAAACTATAATCTCAATGCAAAGAGATACTGGTGTTGTTACGTTAGGTTATGGATTAACTGGAACAACTGCAACATTTAGTGGTCAAGTAACAATCCCAGCAACTCCAGTAGCTTCAACTGATGCAGCCTCAAAATCTTATGTAGATGCTCAAGTTGGAACTGCGGACACACTTCAGGAAGTAACGGATCTAGGAAACACAACGACTAACAGTATAATGATTGGAAGTTCATCAAGTCCAAGTAGTACATTAGATGTTCATGGAGCAATAACTTTATCTGATACAGTCCCAAATAGTATAAATTCAGTAGTTAATTTAACTTTAAATGCTGATAGTGATTCCAACAGTGGTGATGCATATAGAAATATAATATTTCAAAATAGAGGCTCAGAAAAAATGCGTTTGACATCTGGTGGAAATCTATATGTTGGAACAACAAGTGGCTCTGAAAAACTATCTGTTTCTGGTGGTAATATAGCTGTTACAAATGGAGCTGGTATATTAGTTGGGGGAGCTGTTGGAGATACTAAAATTGGAAAATTGTATAATGTTTCTGGGGTTTTATCTTTAGATGGTGATGGAACAAGAAGTATTAGATTTGGTAGTACATCTAATGGTGAAGTTATGAGGGTTGATAATACAAACCAACGTATAGGAATTGGAACGTCCAGTCCTAATGTACCTTTAGAAGTAAATGGAAATGCAAGATTTGGTGATTCATCAACTGGTGTTGCTTTTGGAATTGTATCAACAGATGTTTACCAAATTTCTGGTGCTGATACTGGTTTTACTGGTTGGAACTCTTTGCATTTCAAAGCTGATGGAAATGATGGTTTATTTATTGAAAAAGACACAAATAACATAGGTATAAATACTGATTCTCCCACAGAAAAGCTCCACGTTGTTGGTGACGCATTAATAACTGGTGATAGTCATGCTGATGCTTTCAAACCAGCTGTAAGTGGCAATCCAATTAAATTTAAAAACTTTGATAGCTCAACTGAGTTTGCTAGAATTACTGATGATGGTTATTTAGGTTTAGGTGTTACATCACCTAATGCAATAATGCAAATTTCAGGAACTAGTCCATCTGGGAGAGCTTTACATATTACTGATAATAAAACCAGTAAATCTAATGGGACTTACACATTACAAGTTGATTCGTCTGCACATACCAGCAATATGAGTGCAGCTGGAGCCTTTAATGTTGAGGTTAATTCTGGAAATGCTTTTACAATAGCTGGGAATGGTAGTTCAACTTTTGGATATAATGTAACAGTTGGCGGAACATTATATTATAATGGAAATTTAAGGTCTGTTTCCCCAAGCAAATTAATTTTATATAATAATTCAGACAAAACCGAAATTCATTCGGCTGGAACTACTGGCATTTTGTTTAAAGATAATAGTAATAATGAAAGAGCAAGAATAACATCTGGCGGAAACGTACTCATTGGAACAACAACTGATAGTGGTCAAAAGTTACAAGTAAATGGTGATATAAAAATAGGAGATAGCAATCATTTATTAATTGGTACTAGTAGTGATTTAGATTTATATCATACTGGAACAAATTCTTTTGTTGAAAACTGGACTGGAGATTTATATATACGAAATAATAGTAATGATAAAGATATAATATTTCAGTCAGATGATGGTAGTGGAGGCATAACTTCATATATAACTTTAGATGGTAGCCAAACAACTATTAATTTAGAAAAAAATGTACTTATTGGAACAACAACTGATAACAATTCAAGATTAAGAATATTAGGGGCAACAAGTGATACTACAAAAAGTGCTTTAGAAGTAAGAAACTCAAGTTCTACTGCGTTATTTAGTATTAGAAATGATGGTAGAATTGACGCAAGCGGACCAGTTAATTTAACTGGCTCATTAACTGGAACAACTGCAACATTTAGTGGTGCAACAGACCAAATTCTTAATTTAAATTCTACTGATTCTAATGCTGTTTTTATGGCTTTTAAAAGAGCTAATTCAAGAATAGGATATTTTGGATTTTCTGATACATCAAATAACATTAATATAGGTAACGAAACAACAAGTGGTAAAATAAGATTTGTTACTAATTCAACAACAAAGATGTCATTAGAAGCTAATGGAAACCTACTAATTGGAACTACAACTGATTCTGGTTTCTATAAATTAGATGTAAATGGAAAACAAAGAGTTCAAAGTGTATTAGAATTAGATGATGTTTTAACTTTAAATGCAATATCAACTCCAAGTGACCCAGCAAATAATAAATCATCAATATATATGGATTCAGCTGATGGGTCTATAAAAGTAAAAATAAATGTAGGAGGTACAGTAGTTACAAGAACTATTGCCTCTTTTGAATAAATAAATAAAAAAAAATGATAACATATAAATGGATAATATCTTCAATGGATTGTGTAATACAAGAAACTGTTGAAGGACAAGAACTGCAAAATGTAGTAAACATGGTGCATTGGCGTAGAGCTGCGTCAGAAGGTACTGAAGGTGAAGAAAATTATTACTATGCTGATGTATATGGTGCTATGCCTTTGACATCACCAGACCCTAATGATTTTGTACTTTATGAAAATCTTACTGAAGCTAAAGTTGAGGAATGGTTAAATCAAATGACTGATCCAACTCCAGCTGAAATGGACGAACAATTAGCTGCAAATATTGAACTGCAAAAGAATCCAGTTGAGGAAACTTTGCCTTTACCATGGGTATCATGAAAAACGAAGTGAAAGATACAATGGAAATTTTGGCTGCAAATGGAACAGCTATTGGTATTAGTTTAACAGAGTGCAACGAAATACTTACTTTTATTTCTTTAGTTTTAGCAATTAGTATTTCTTTATACAAGTTATACTATTGGACTTTTAAGAAATAATATGAGTTTTTTTAGTAAACTATTTAATTCTGGTGAATTAGTAAAAGAGGTTGGGGGTGTAGTTGATAACCTTACAACAACAAAAGAAGAAAAGCTAGAGGCTAAAAGAAAGCTAAAAGAAGTATTGCTTGATTATGAAAAGTCAATGCAAAAAGAGGTTACAAGTCGTTGGTTAAGTGATAACAATGGAGGGTTATTGACTAAGAATATCAGACCATTAGCTTTAGCATTTCTAACTTTTATGTTTGTTATTATTTCTATATTTAGCGGAAATATAGGTCAATTTCAAATACAAGAGGAGTTTATTCCAGTATATCAAACATTATTAATTGTAATATATACTGCATATTTTGGAGGTAGATCATTTGAAAAAATAAATAATGGAAAAAAATAAACTATATAATCCAGACGAAAAAAATACACTAATAATGCAATTTGGAAATCTTGCTAGAAGTTTAAGAAAGCGTTATGAATATCCTAAAAGAATAGATAAAAGAACTAAAAAGTATGGAAATCAAAGAACGCATAATGGTGTAATGGGTAAATACAAAACTAATGGCTAAGAAAAGAAAACTAAACAGCACAAATCCTAAGTATAAAAAAGAGGAAAAAACAACACAATATAAAAGAGTATTTTATAAAGAAGTAAGGGGTTGTAAAATTTATATGTTATATGAAATACTTTAAGCTAAGAGAATTTGTTTGTAATTGTTGCGGTAAAAACAAAATAGATAGAACATTTGTTAAAGTATTAGATGCTGCAAGAGCATATTCAAAAGACGAAGATGGCTCAGATATTCCTTTTATTATTACAAGTGGTTATAGATGTGAAAATCATGCAGAAAGTAAAAAGAATCCACAAAGCTCACATATAAAAGGATTAGCGGCAGATATTTTAGTAAAAAATAGTAGAGAAAGAGCTGTAATATTAGCGGCTTTAATGAATGCTGGTTTTAGTAGGTTTGGAATAGGGCATAACTTCCTCCATGTAGATTTAGACGAAGATAAAAAACAAGGTGTAATCTGGAAATATTAAATGGAATCTAAATATTTAGTATATAAAGATGAAATAATAAAACATTTTTGGAATGGAAATGGTTATCAAGGAATAGCACAACATTTAATAGACAAATATCATTTAGATGTAAAAAAACATAGTTTAAGGCACAGAATAAAAGACATAATACAATATGAGATAGCTGATAAAGAAGTTATTGAAGAAAATCTTAAACTGGCTAAAAGAAGCCAAAAACAAGCTGACTTAAACAGAATAAAAAACAAATCATTTAGAGAGCATGTAAGGCTTGAAAATGCTTTAGTTGAATATAATAAGGCTTTAATTGATATTCTTAAAACAGAGAGCCTTAAAACAACAATAAAACAGCATGAATCTAAAGGCAAACAAGCAATAATAGTTCAAATAGCTGACACACATTTTAATGAGCTTGTTGATCTTAAACATAACAAATATGATTTTGAGGTAGCATCTAAGAGATTGCAAAAGTTTGCACATCATATAAAAGAATATGCTAGTTTTTATAATGTAAATGAAATATTTATTGCAATAACTGGTGATTTATTAAATTCAGATAGAAGATTAGATGAAAAATTGGCTATGTCAACTAATAGGGCAAAGGCTACATTTTTAGGTGTTCATCTTTTAAAGCACTTTATTTTAGATTTAAATAGCATTGCTAATGTTAGTGTTGGTTGTGTTTCTGGAAATGAATCAAGAGCTTATGAGCTGGGTTGGATTGACATGGTTTCTTCGGACAACTATGACTTTGTAATATTTGAAATGTTAAGATTATTATTGCCAGATATTAATTTTATTACATCTGGAGGTTTAGAATTGGTTGTTGAGGTTAATGGGCATAATGTTTTACTAATACATGGGCATCAATTAGGCAATATGCAAAATGATAAAATTGCAAAGGTAATTAGTAAATATGCAAGGAATGGAATAATACTTGATTTTATGATGTGCGGTCATTTACATGAAACTAAGATAACTGATATGTTTGCAAGATCAAGTTCTTTGGTTGGAGCTAATGCATATAGTGAAAATGCTTTATTATTAAGCTCTAGGGCGGCTCAAAACATATATATTATGAAAGATAATGAAAGACATGATATTAGGATTGATTTGCAGCACACAAAAGGATTTAAAGGCTATGCAATAAATAAAGAGTTATCAGCTTATAATGCTAAAAGCCTAGATAAAACACATAAAAAACAAACAGTTTTTAAAATTGTAATATAATTTTTTATATATTTGGCTGTTTTTTTAAGTTAAAATATTGTTTTTTAGAATATCTTGTTGGAAGAAGCCTCTTTTTTAGGGGCTTTTTTTTATTTATATATACCTAGTAAATTAAAATAATTATAAAGTTTTTTACATTTTTAGTTGTTTATGTTAAAAAGTATTGTATCTTTGTACTATAATTAATAAATAATAAACTTAAAAAAAACAAAATGTCAAACAAAAATATCTTAAAAACAATAAATTTCTTACTAAATATTAATGAAGATGTTTATTGGTCTAACAGCAATTATGAAGTAAAAAAAGATAGTAATAATAAATTGATTGTAGTATGTTCAATTAATGGTTATACAACTCCATTAACAAATTGTGATTTAAAAGATTGTGGAACTCATAAGTGGGCAATAAGAGAAAATGATTTGTATGATTTTAAATTAATCCAATAAAATATAAAATGAAACAGCACATTGTAAAACACAAACAAAACAACAAAGAGTATTTATTAAATACAGTTGAATTAGATAGATTCTTTAAAAAACAAGACATATTAAATTATACTGTAAAAGATAAATTAACAGCTCAAGAAATATTAGGTAACGTCATTGCATTTATTACAGTTGCAATCGGATCAGTTGCATTACTAATGTTGGGAGCAATAATGGATAAATTATGACAAAGAAAGAACTAGCAAAAATATATAAAGATTACAATCTTACAAAAGAAGATATTTATCAAGACCGCAGAGGTTTTGTAATAATAACAAGAAGTGGCATTGAACGTATTCAATTTGATACTAATATTAAAATTGAATTTGATGTCATTAAATGTGAGAAAGACAATGTAGTTATCAAAGCTACAAGTTATTTACAGAATGAAGATAATGACTGGCTAAAGCAAATTGAAACTTTTGGAAGTGCAACTGATAAAAACTGCATTCAACATTTTAAAGTTGAAATAGCTGAAAAAAGAGCAAAGGCAAGATGCATTGTTCAAACAATAGGCTTTACAAATACTTATTCTGAGGACGAAATAAAACATCAGCCATAATGAAAGAACTAATTGAGGAGGCATTAAGAGTATCATGTTTACTTTGGAATGCAGATATTGAAAAAGTAAGAAATAATACATCAAGATTAAAAAACAATGTAAGAGCTAAAAGAATGTTTGTTTATTACATATACAGCTTTTTAGAGGTATCTTATGTTGACATAAAAAATTATATTATTGGATTTAATCATGCATCAAGTATTTATCATGTCAAAGAATTTAATAAGGATTTAGACAATGATCCAGATGTAAAAAAAACATTTAAACAATTTATGCATAAAATGAATTTGTATTCAGTTTATGGTAGTGGATATATGGAAAAGAGGAAAGAAATAGAAAAATTAAAACAAGAACTAATTGATTTTATAAACAAATGAAAAAAATTGATATTACTAAAGATCAAGTTAAAACACAAAGAGAGGCTATTATGTGGCATTTAAAAACCTATGGCAAAATAACAAGCTGGGAGGCAATTAAAGACTATGGAGCAACTAGGCTTTCTGATATTATTTTTAGATTAAAAAATGAAGGTTATAATATTAGAACTAAATTGATAAAAAAAGAAAATAGGTTTGGCAATACAACAACAATTGCTAAATATGAATATAATGTTCCTAAATTATATAAACAACAACAAATTATTTGGGGCTAAATGGACATAGTTAGAGTAATAAAAAGCAAAGATTACACAACTATTTGTAATCGTATTTTTAAGGACAGAAGGCTATCTTTAAAAGCAAAGGGCTTATTAGCTATGTTACTCAGCTTTAGTGATTCTTGGAATTTATCAATTAAAGGATTAATTGCAATTTTAAAAGAAGGTGAAACTGCAATAAGATCAACAATGAATGAACTAATAAAACATGGTTATGTTGAAAGAGAAAGAGTTAAAAATGACAAAGGTGTTATAGTTGGTATTAATTATACTGTTTTTGAATCTCCAAAACTACAAAATCCACATTTAGGTTTTCCAAACATGGATAATCAAGTACAAGTAAGTAATAATATAATAAATAATCAATTAAATAAAGATAACAGTAAAAATCAATTTTTTAATGAGGTTATGGCTTTTGAAAATTACTCAAAAGAAATGCTTACTGATTTTTTTGAATATTGGTCCGAGCCAACAAAAAAAGGTGTTTTAAAAAAAGATACCATGAAAACATGGTCCACATCAAGGAGATTAAAGACATGGGCTAAAAATGAATCTAAATGGGCTTTAAACAGCGTTGGAATAAGTAAAGTTGATAAGCATTTACAATCTCATAATGAGGCAATGCAAATATTAAAACAAATACAAGAAAATGATAAAAAAAATTAGTGAATCTGAATTAACAAAAATGTGTGTTGAATTATTATCAAAAACATATCTTGATCTTGGGCAACATAACATAGATGCAAAAACAAAAGTGTTAATGGCTCAAAGTTTAGCATCTGATTTAAAAAAATCATTTCCAACTTTATTGTGGCTTGATGTAAAACAAGCGTTTTGGAATGGAGTTAGAAATACTGATGATTTTAGCATTAATGCAAAAACTTATTATAAATGGCTTAAATTATGGAGAGGCATAATATGGAACAATGAAGGTGTTGCAGACCACCAAAAAGATAAACGTCTAGCATATAGAACAGAAACTAAATTAATTACAAATAAATAAATAAAAATGGAAAAAAAATTAACTGAAGATGAATTAAAATCTTTACAAGAAAATGTGAGCAAACTAAATCAAGTACACATTGAACTTGGAAGGCTTGAAAATCAAAAGCATAAAATATTGCATGAAGTCAATGAGGTTGAAAAACTATTTGACGAACTGCAAAAAAATTTAGAGGATAAGTATGGGAAAGTGAGCATTAATATAGATAATGGCGAACTAACTGAAATACAAGAAAATGAGTGATCAAGATGACATTTTAATAGCTGAGGATTGGTGGCTAAAGCCTTCATTATTGCCTACAAGTGTTTGGAGTTATGACAAAGGAAAGAATGGAGGTTATGTTGCTGATGTTAAAAGCGTTGGCAGAGATATTCGTTTAATAGGCACAAAGAAACAAATTAGAGAATGGTGGAATAAAACTGGTGTTGAGATAAAAGACATTTGGCATATTGAGCTAACTGAAAAGCATAAAGAATTATATGAAAGAAACTGCAAAAAACTTGTAGTAATAAGATTAGGATAATGAAAACAATACTTAAAATACTAATATCAATATTAATAAGCCCATTAATGATTATATTATTAATTGGAGCAATAACAATAGCAACACATGAAACACTTTGGAACAGTAAAAAAGGGGAAATTGACATTGAATAATAAACAGCTTTTTAATGACCAATTACAACAATATGAAGGTAAAGATGTTGTAATAAAAATAGTTGAAAGGAATAATAATAGAACTAAAGATCAAAACAGTTTGTTTTGGAAATGGGTTGATATTATTAGCAAAGAAACTGGTTACACAAAAGAGGAAACAAAGGAGCTTATATCTTATAAGTTTTTGCGTAGGGAAAGACAAAATGAAGAGGGTATAACTGAGGTATATTTAAAGGGAACATCAACACTAACAAAAAAAGAGTTTAATGATTTAATGAATAACATAAGCTATTGGAGTTCTACTACATTAGATTTAACACTTCCAACTTATGAATGAAACTGATTTACAAACTCATGTTGTTAATTATATAAGAATGCAATATCCAAAGGCTAGGTTTTGTGCAAGTTTAGGTGGAATAAGAACATCTATAAGTCAAGCAAGAAAAGCTAAGAAAACTGGTTATTGGGCTGGATTTCCAGATTTACAAATAACAGAGCCTAATCATAATTATCATGGCTTATTTATAGAGATTAAAACAGAAACTGGTAGAGCAACAAAATCTCAAAAGGAATGGATAAAAGCATTAAATGAGAGAGGTTATAAAGCTGTTATATGTAAAGGATTTAATGAATGTAAAGAAGAAATAGATAAATATTTAAGGTGAGTAAAAAACAAGATAAAATAAAAAGGGAATTAAATAAAATATATCATGAGATATTATTAGAACGCAATACTTGTTCTGGCTGCGGTCAACATGGCAACGCTGTGCCTCTTAGTTTTTCTCACATAATACCAAGGTCAAGAAGAGGTGATTTAGTAACTGATAGAAGGAACATAACATTGCATTGTTTATCAATTGGTGAGAGAACTGGTTGCCACACATTATGGGAATCAGCAAAAGATAGGCATAAACTTTTAGATTATTTTAGTAACTTAGCATATATCAAAGAAGTGGACCAAGAATATTATTATATAATAACAGAACTAAATGTCTAAAGATTATGAGATAACTTATTGTGCAATGGAATGTTTAGAGCAAACAATAAATATTTTAAAAGAAATAAGTAAAGAATATGAATGGGAAGATGAACAAGAATTTATAAAGACAATCTATATGCTTTCAACATTAGGATATGTAATAAGCAATGATGAATACAAAGATGAAATGGAATTGTTTTTTAAGATACTTGGAAAGAAAATTAAAGAGAATCAAGATATAATTAAAGAAGCTAAATATTATGCCAACGTTACCTAAAGCAAAAAAAAGAAGCTGGATTAAAACAATGCCTAAGCATACAAGGCAACATGATAACTCAGCATTCTATCATTCTAAAGCATGGCGAATGACAAGAAAGTTTTACATTAAAGATAATCCATTATGTGAGATGTGTAAACGTAAAGGAGAAACAACAGCTGCACAAATGGTGGATCACATTAAACAAATAAGTTTAGGTGGCTCAATGTTACATCAAAGCAACTTACAAAGCCTATGTAATAAATGCCATGCTAAGAAATCAAGTTATGAAGGAATAGAATACAGAAAAGGAATAAAAGATTATGAAAGAAAAAAGTGAACATTGGTTTGAATATGATAGGAACAAACCTATTGACAATACTCCACACTATTACAAAGGAATGGTTTATGGGTATAAAGCCTTTGACATTATAGAAGATTATAAATTAAATTATAATTGTGCAACTGCATTGAGTTATATATTAAGAAGTGATAGAAAGCATGAATCACCTCAAGAATGTATAGAAAAAGCAATTGAACATTTAAAGAATGAGGTTAGTATAATAAAAAAAAATAATGGGAGGGGGTATAAAAATCTTAAATAGCTTTGCTAGAGTAAC